>OIWV01001287.1_pt1 | contig 21699 bp, 20 predicted proteins | sample 1587751 | NCBI WGS metagenome assembly OIWV01 (sample SAMEA3888913, study PRJEB22519) | human gut metagenome | biome: human gut; feature: human-associated habitat; material: faeces | place: Denmark | collected 2010
ATGGTGGAAGATTGCACATGAGAAATGACGACAAAGCAAATTTATTCTTAAACATTGTTTCAGAAACTTTAGATAAAGGCGGAACTGTTGTTATACCATCATTTGCAGTTGGCAGAACACAAGAAATATTGTATGAACTAAATAATTTAAAAGATACACAAGAAGGCGAAGATTTTAAGAAAAAATATGCAACATTAATGAAAGCACCGGTATATGTTGATAGCCCTCTTGCAATTTCAGCAACAGAAATATTTAAAGAAAATGCAAATTTATTTGACGAAGAAACACAAGCAGTTATTGAAAGTGGAGATAATCCACTAGAATTTCCGGGCTTACAATTTACAAGAACAGCAGATGAATCAAAAGCATTAAATGAAGATCCAACACCAAGTATAATAATATCAGCAAGTGGAATGTGTGAAGTGGGAAGAATAAAACATCATTTAAAACATAATTTATGGAATCCAAAATCAACAATATTATTTGTTGGTTATCAAGCACCAGGAACACTAGGTTATAGCATAGTAAATGGAGCTAAAAAAGTAAAAATATTTGGAGAAGAAATCGCAGTAAATGCAAGAATTGAATATATTGAAGGTTACTCAGGTCATGCAGACCAAGAAGGACTAATGGATTTTGTATATTCATTTATAAAGAAACCAAAGAAAATATTCTTAGTACATGGAGAAGAAGAATCACAAGAAGTTCTAGAACAAAAAATAGAAACAGAAGCAAAATTACCAGTTATAATACCAAATTATGGTGAAACATATGAGTTAGAACAAGAAAATGTACAATTAACACATAAACTAACAAGACAATTACCAGTTGATATGAAATCAGAAGTATTAAAGAGGCTAGAAAAATTAAAAGCAGAAATACAAGATATGGATACATCTGTAAAAGAAGATATGAACAATAAAGAATTAAGAGATGAAGATATATACAGAATAAATGAAAAAATCAAAGATTTAGAAAAACAAATCTTGAATGTAATAGAAGGGTAAAAAGATGGAAAACAAATATTTAAATGAAGCAATAATAGGAAACAAAAAAATGTTAGCAACATTTACACAAAAAGGGGAAATGCAAAGAATGTATTTCCCTAGTAAAGATAACAAACAATATATCAACTTTTTTCATACTGGAGTAAAAGTAAATGAATCTGATTTAATTTATTTACATGATGACATAAATAATATTGCCACCAATGCAAAACTTAGTGCGCAGGCAACTTTTCTCATTAGGTGAGCCCTGTTTTTTACGCGGCATCCTAAGATTCCTATATTATATATATGTATCATTTGTCGTTGACATTATTGTTTTGGTTGCCGCTTCCTTCGCGTTTTTTCTCCACCATGGCTCTTGCCTCGGTCTTTTTACGTTTCTTTTTCTGCGACTTCTGTGAACTGCTGTCTCCTTTTTTCCAAAAAGTAAATATCTCTCCAAACTTTTCTGCCTTACGCCTCAGCACCAAACCTGCGCCGGCTTCCGTTAAACTGCCTTCAAGCGGGTCTTGCGAGTTATGGTCATAGAAAATTCTCACGTAGCGTTTGGCACTGTTGTCAATACGATATTCAAGAGATATATTATCAATAAAACTGCTTGCATCGTTTCGGGCATCTTCCCCGGTTGATACATGTCCTCCTATTATAACGTTTACTCTGTTGCCCCAGAATTTCTTTGCAAAACGGAAGGAATAGTCTGTATTTGATTCTCCTGTCGCAGAAGTTCCGTCTTCCACGCTAACACTTAAATCCACAGACTTCAAAGCCTTGCCCGCAATCTGCTGTACCTGGTTTTGCAAGAACCTGACCTCTTTCGATTTCGTCCTTCTGAATGCCGCGCAGAAGCGCGCCGATGTTGTCGCCCGCCTCAGCCTGATCGAGAAGCTTCTTGAACATCTCGACACCGGTAACGGTGGTTTTCTTTCTCTCCTCGGTAAGACCGATGATTTCAACTTCGTCGCCGACCTTGACCGTACCTCTCTCAACTCTACCCGTTGCAACCGTACCACGGCCTGTGATGGAGAACACGTCCTCAACCGGCATCAGGAACGGCAGATCGGATTTTCTGTCGGGAGTCGGGATATAGCTGTCAACGGCATCCATAAGCTCAAGAATGCACTTGTACTCGGGAGCGTTGATATCCTTGCTTGCGGATTCAAGCGCTTCTCTTGCGGAGCCGCGGATGATAGGCGTATCGTCGCCAGGGAAATCGTACTGAGAAAGCAGGTCGCGGACATCCATCTCGACGAGTTCGAGAAGCTCTTCGTCGTCAACGAGGTCGCATTTGTTCAGGAACACAACGATAGCCGGAACGCCGACCTGACGGGCGAGCAGAACGTGCTCGCGGGTCTGCTGCAGCGGACCGTCGGAAGCTGCGACGACCAGGATCGCGCCGTCCATCTGAGCAGCACCGGTGATCATGTTCTTAACGTAGTCAGCGTGGCCCGGGCAGTCAACGTGTGCATAGTGACGGTTCGGCGTCTCATACTCAACGTGTGCCGTGTTGATCGTGATACCGCGCTCGCGCTCCTCCGGAGCCTTATCGATATCAGCATAGTCTTCGAAAGAAGCTTTGCAACCCGGAGTCTCGGAGAGAACCTTCGTGATTGCAGCCGTCAGCGTCGTCTTGCCATGGTCAACGTGACCGATGGTGCCGATGTTAACATGCGGTTTGGTTCTTTCAAACTTTTCTTTAGCCATTGTGATTTTTTCCTCCCTTATTCACCTTTGTTTTTTGCGACAATCTTGTCAGCAATATTTTTAGGAACTTCATCATAGTAAGCAACTTCCATGCTGTAGTTCCCTCGGCCCTGAGTCTTGGAACGCAGATCCGTCGAGTAACCGAACATCTCGGAGAGCGGAACGAAGCCCGTGATGACCTGGGAACCATTGCGCGCTTCCATACCATCGATACGGCCGCGGCGGGAGTTCAGATCGCCGATGACATCGCCCATGTACTCTTCCGGTACAGTGACTTCGACTTTGACATACGGCTCAAGCAGAACCGGATTTGCTTTTTCAGCGCCATTGCGGAAGGCCATGGAGCCGGCAACCTTGAATGCTGCCTCAGAGGAGTCGACTTCGTGGAAGGAACCATCGAAGACCGTTGCCTTGATGTCGACCATCGGATAACCAGCGACAACGCCAGCTTCCATAGCCTGCTTGACACCATCTTCAATCGGCTTGATGAATTCTTTCGGGATAGCACCGCCGACAACCTTGTTCTCGAATGCGAAGCCTTCGCCCGGCTCCTGCGGCTCGAGTTTGAGCCAGCAGTGACCGTACTGGCCGTGACCACCGGACTGGCGGACGAACTTACCTTCAGCCTCGACGGACTTGCGGATCGTCTCGCGGTATGCAACCTGCGGCTCGCCGACTTTGCAGTCGACCTTGAACTCGCGGAGCATGCGGTCAACGATGATCTGCAGGTGAAGCTCACCCATGCCGGAGATAATCGTCTGGCCCGTTTCCTGGTCCGTGCGGACGCGGAAGGTCGGATCTTCTTCAGCGAGCTTCTGGAGGGCTACGCCCATCTTCTCCTGGTCGTTCTTCGTCGACGGCTCAACCGCAACGGAGATAACCGGATCCGGGAAGACCATCGACTCGAGGATGATCGGATGCTCTTCATCGCAGAGCGTGTCACCAGTCGTCGTGTCCTTGAGGCCGACAGCTGCAGCGATATCACCGCTGTAGACGCGCTCGATTTCCTTACGATGGTTTGCATGCATCTGCAGGATACGGCCGATACGCTCTTTCTTGCCCTTCGTGGAGTTGTACACGTAAGAGCCGCCATCGAGGATACCGGAGTATACGCGGAAGAATGCGAGCTTGCCGACGTACGGGTCCGTCATAATCTTGAATGCGAGCGCCGAGAACGGAGCCTCGTCGCTCGACGGGCGATGGTCTTCCTCGCCCGTCTCCGGGTTGATACCAGCAATCGGCGGGATATCCGTCGGAGCCGGCATGTAATCGACGATTGCGTCGAGGAGCGGCTGAACGCCTTTATTGCGATAGGAAGTACCGCAGGTGACCGGGCAGAGCTTGCACGCTACCGTACCCTTGCGGATGACTGCCTTGATCTCATCTTCCGTGATCTCTTCGCCGCCGAGGTACTTCTCCATGAAGTCATCGTCGAGCTCGGAAAGAGCCTCGAGGAGGATCTCACGGTATTCCTCAGCCTGATCCTTCATGTCATCCGGGATCGCGACTTCATCTTCGACTTTGCCGAGGTCGTCTTCATAGACGATGGCTTCCATCTTGACGAGGTCGATGATGCCCTTGAAGTCATCCTCAGCACCGATCGGCAGCTGGATGGCAACTGCGTTCGCATTGAGGCGCTCCTTCATCATCTTGATGACATTGTAGAAGTCCGCGCCGGTGATGTCCATCTTGTTGACATAGGCCATACGCGGAACATTGTAATTCTCAGCCTGACGCCAAACGGTCTCAGTCTGAGGCTCAACGCCGCCGCGAGCAGTCAGGACTGCTACAGCGCCATCGAGTACGCGCAGGGAACGCTCAACCTCTACCGTGAAGTCCACGTGACCCGGCGTATCAATGATGTTGATGCGATGATTTTTCCAATGGCAGGTCGTTGCAGCGGACGTGATCGTGATACCACGCTCCTGCTCCTGAACCATCCAGTCCATCGTTGCAGCACCATCATGTACTTCACCGATCTTGTGGTTGACACCCGTGTAGAAGAGGATACGCTCCGTGGTCGTCGTCTTACCGGCATCGATGTGAGCCATGATACCGATGTTGCGAGTCTTTTCAAGGGAATACTCTCTTGCCACTTTTGTTCTCCTTCTTTGAACTCTCCCCCTGTCTGAGCAGCGGGAGAATGAGTCTTACCAACGATAGTGAGCGAAAGCCTTGTTGGCTTCTGCCATCTTGTGCGTGTCTTCCTTCTTCTTGATGGCTGCACCCGTGTTGTTGGCTGCATCCATGAGCTCACCGGAGAGGCGCTCATCCATCGTCTTCTCACCGCGGAGACGAGCATAATTGACAATCCAGCGGATGCCGAGCGTCATGCGGCGATCCGGACGGACCTCAACCGGAACCTGATAGTTAGCACCACCGACGCGGCGTGCGCGAACCTCGAGGACCGGCATAACGTTCTTGAGAGCAGTCTCAAAAACCTCGAGAGGATCCTTGCCCGTCTTGGCGCGGATCGTCTCGAACGCATCGTAGACGACGCGCTCTGCAACGCTCTTCTTACCGGAGAGCATTACCTTATTGATGAATTTCGTAACCGTCTTGCTGTGGTACACCGGATCCGGCAGTACGTCGCGCTTCGGTACGGAACCTTTTCTTGGCATTGTTTTACCTCCTTCTTCATTAGCATATTTTCCTGCTCAAGGCAGGAACCGTTTCATTACTTCTTCTTCGCTTTTGCTTTCTTCGCACCGTACTTGGAACGACCCTGGCCGCGATCCTGCACACCGGCAGTATCGAGCGAGCCGCGGATGATGTGGTAACGAACACCTGGCAGGTCCTTGACACGACCGCCGCGAATCAGAACAACGCTATGCTCCTGAAGATTATGACCAATGCCTGGGATGTATGCGGTAACCTCGATGCTGTTCGTCAAACGAACACGGGCAACCTTACGCAGAGCCGAGTTCGGCTTCTTCGGCGTAGACGTGTAAACACGCGTGCAAACACCACGTTTCTGCGGGCAATTCTTGAGTGCTGGTGCTTTGGACTTCTCCTGCATGCTCTTTCTGCTCTTACGAACTAACTGATTGATAGTAGGCATACATGCACCTCCTTCCTTCATATTGAGAATTTATTATTTATTAAAACCCTGAAGCTTAGCTCCTGAGTTTTTAACAAATAGGCTGTCTGAGGATTGCCGCGGCTGCTGCGCCGACCTCAATGCCACATGCATTGCCGAGGTCTGCCATTGTCGCTGCATGCTCGACCGGAACGCCTTGTCCCTGGCAGAGCACGATGAGCGGCTCGATGACGCGCGCATCGGCGTCATCTGCGAGGAAGACGCATGTCGCATCTCCACGCTTCACAGCTTTGGAAACCTGCTTGATACCCATCACCCGACTGGCGCTTTTCAGTGCATCCAGTGTCATTGCTTTCACTCTCCTGTATCACTAAAATCGTGCGCTTAAATCAGGCACTCCTATAATATAACACCCTCCAAAACCCTTGTCAACACTTATTTCACAAAGTTTTGCGTGTCCACGCCGTCTAGCGTGTCATTTTTATCGAACGGCAGAAAATGAACGCTTTTTGTCCATTTAAGGTGGTCATTCTGTTCAAGATGTTACAGAAACAAAAAGACCCGCACGAGGCGGGTCCTTTCTGTACACCAAAACGAGAACGGTGTCTTTTCTTTTTTATTTGCCAGCGGCGATGACCTTCTTGGCCACTTCGACGACATGCTGCTTCGTGAAGCCGAACTTCTCGAAGAGCTGAGCGGCCGGTGCCGAAGCGCCGAAGCTCTCCATGCAGACCGTCGCACCGTCGAGGCCGACGTAACGGCCCCAGCCGAAGCTCGAGAGTGCTTCGACCGCGACGCGCGCACGGACATCCTTCGGCAGGATGCTCTCCTTATACTCCTCACTCTGCTGCTCGAAGAGGTCCATGCACGGCATCGAGACGACGCGGACGTCGATGCCGCTCTTGCCGAGCTCTTCCTGTGCCTCGATGGCCAGCGATACTTCAGAGCCCGTGCCGATCAGGATGCCGGCCATGTTCTCAGGGTCCTTGGCTTCCGAAACGACGTAAGCGCCCTTGAGCGCTTCCTTGCTCGAGCCCGGCAGCTGCGGCAGGTTCTGGCGCGTGAGCACGAGAGCCGTCGGCGTCTTCGTGGAGGTCACGGCGAGGTACCAGCCGGCAGCCGTCTCCGTCGCATCAGCCGGACGGAAGACGTTGATGTTCGGCAGGGCGCGCAGCATGGCCATCTGCTCGATTGGCTCATGCGTCGGGCCGTCCTCGCCGACGCCGATGCTGTCGTGCGTGAAGACGTAGGTGACCGGCAGGCCCATCAGGGCTGCGAGGCGGACCATCGGCTTCGTGTAATCGCTGAAGACGAAGAACGTCGCGACGTAAGCGCGCAGGCCGCCGTGCAGCGTCAGGCCATTGGCGATTGCTGCCATCGCGAGCTCACGCACGCCGAAGTGAAGGTTGCGGCCCGCGTAATTCACCTTGCTGAAGTCGCCCTCACCTTCCATGTGCGTCTTGTTGGACGGTGCGAGGTCGGCACTGCCGCCGATGAGGTTCGGCATGAGGTCCTTGAGGAAGTTGATCTTCTTGCCGGAGAGATTGCGCGTTGCAACAGCCTTCTCTTCCTTGGCCCAGAAGCCATCGTTGTTGTAGAGTGCCTCGGCATCGACAGCCGTGTGGTACTTCTCCCAGCGAGCCTTGTCCTCTGGGAATTTCTCGCAGTACTCGGCGAACATCTTGTTCCAGGCAGCCTCTGCTGCCTCGCCCTTCTTGGCGAGCTCTGCATAGTGGTCATAGACATCCTGCGGGATGTTGAAGGACTTGTCCGGTTCCGGCCAGCCGAGGTTCTCCTTGAGTGCCTTGACGTTCTCCTCGCCGAGCGGCTCGCCGTGCGCGCTGGCCTTGCCCTGTTTTGCCGGGCAGCCATAGCCGATCAGCGTCTTGACCGTGATGAAGGACGGATGCTCCTTGTCGGCCTTCGCCTCTTCGATGGCCTTGCCGATGGCCTCGAGGTCGTTGCCGTCCTCGACCGTGATCGTCTGGAAGCCGAAGGCACGCATGCGGGCCTGGACGTCTTCCGTGAAGGCGATGTCCGTGTTGCCTTCGATGGAGATCTTGTTGGAATCGTAGAGGATGATGAGCTTCGAAAGGCCGAGAGTGCCGGCGAGCGAGAAGGCCTCAGAGGAGATGCCCTCCATCATGCAGCCGTCGCCGCCGAGCGCGAACGTGTAGTGATCGACGACCGGGTAGCCCGGGCGGTTGAACATCGAAGCGAGGTGTGCCTCAGCCATGGCCATGCCGACGGCCATGCCCATGCCAGCGCCGAGCGGGCCCGTCGTAGCTTCGACGCCGACCGTGTGGCCGTACTCCGGATGGCCCGGCGTCAGCGAGCCCATCTGGCGGAACGCTTTCATGTCGTCCATCGTCAGGCCGTAGCCGTAGAAGTGGAGCAGCGAATAGAGAAGCGTCGAGCCGTGGCCGCCGGACAGGATGAAGCGGTCGCGATTGGCCCATTTCGGGTCCTTGGCGTTGTGGTTCATGTGGTTTGCCCAGAGCTCATACGCCATCGGAGCGCTGCCGAGCGGCAGACCCGGATGACCGGACTTTGCTTTCTGGATTGCATCTGCTGCGAGCACGCGGATCGCGTTCACGCATTTCGTGTCGATGTTACTCAAGGTATATCTCTCCTTACCACTTGATTCAGAACATTCCTGATGAATCTCTCACTGTCTCTATTCTACAAGATTTTCGACAAAAAGTACAGGGGGCTGTGTAATTTTATAGTACTTGGTATCAATTCCATGATTTCCCTGATCGTTCAACAGATGTCCGGACGAAGCGCAACGGCGCGTCCCATATAGATATGGCGGATATCGCGCTGCTTCTTCTCCGTATCAGCGAGCACGAGCACGCGGATGCACTTCCCGAGGCTGCCCTCGATGGCGCACTGGCGCGCGTCGAAGAGCGGCACGAGGTCGAAGCCCGGCATCTGGCGCACCCCTGCCGTCGGGAACGCCGCCGTGAGGTCCTCCGTCATGCTGAAGATCACGGCACCGATGTCCTCGGGGGCCAGCTCATTACGCGCGATGAGCTCCTGCATCATCGCCTTGGCCGCCTGCCAGATCGCTTCCTTCTCATTCTGCTCGACGGTGATGGCACCGCGTATCCCTCTCATGCTCATGGTAACTTAACTCCTTCTATCTATGTCCCATTGTTCCATGCGCCTGCGCATGGGTTACGGTCAAAAACTATTCTCCCCCATTTTACCATGATGCGCCAAATCCCGCCACATGCAAAAAGCACGCAAAAAGACCCGCCGCTTAGCGACGGGTCTTTCATGATGCAGCTTTCATGCACCTTTGTGGATTTCCCAGATCAGCCGGATGCTCAACACGAACGCGATGAGATAGCCGAGGAAACCGAGCAGGGGAATCTCCATGATCTTCGGCGTCATATTCGTCGTGCAGATCGTGCTGGAGCCCAAGAGCAGCGCCGCGCAGAGCACGGCGATGATGATCTTGTTGATCATGCGGTCGAGATGCCGCAGCGGCTCCTCGGCCCCTGTGAGGTCGAGGTTGACCTTCGTCTGGCCGCTCATCGTCATCTTGAGGATGTCGGAGATCTGCTCCGGCAGCTGCGCGGACTTGCGCATGAGCAGCAGGCCCTCGCGCCGCATCTTGTCCATCTCCGCGCGCCAGCTGAAGTTCTTCTTGAAGTCGAGCGAGAGGCTCTTCGCGAAGATCTCGACGAAGCTGACCTTCGGGCAGCAAAGGCGCATGACGCCCTCGATCGTCAGGACGCCGCGCGCGAACATCGAGAGCCCCTGCGGGCAGGCGATGTGGTGCACGCGCAGGATGTTCATGATCTGGCGCGTCAGCACGCCCATCTGCAGGGACTTGAAGTCGAGCGAGCTGTACTGCGCCATCATCGAGTCGATGTCCTGGTAGAGCGCCGTGTGGTTGATGCGGCCGTGCACGACGCCGAGCGAGAGCACGGCCGCCTTCATCTCGAAGGTGTCGTGGTTCGCGAGCGCCAAGACGGCCTTGCGGATGGCGACGCGATCGCGGCCCGAGAGACGGCCCATCATGCCGAGGTCGAGCCAGATGATGCGGCCGTTCTTCACCCAGATGTTGCCCGGGTGCGGGTCGGCATGGAAGTAGCCGTCCTCGATGATCTGCTTGACGTAGTTCTCCCCAAGATGGCGGCCGAGCGTGTTGATGTCGTAGCCGTTCGCGCGCAGCTTGTCGAAGTCGTCGATGCGGATGCCGTCGATGAACTCCATGACGAGCAGGTGCTGCGTCGAGAGCTGCCGGTAGACCTTCGGGCAGCCGACGTAATCGACATCGCGGTTCAGATGCTCGAACTCCTCGATGTGGTCGGCCTCCATGAGGAAATCCATCTCCTGTTTGGCGATCGTCCACATCTCGTCGAGGATCATGCCGAAGTCGAGGACATCCTGCGTGTGGCTGACGATCTTCAAAAGCGTCGCCGCGCGCTTGAGGAGCACGAGGTCCTTGCTCATGATCTCGTAGATGCCCGGCCGCTGTACCTTGACGACGACCTTCTCGCCGCTCGCGAGCACGGCACGGTGCACCTGCGCGATGCTCGCCGAGCCCAGCGCCTCCTCATCGATGGACTTGAAGACCTGGTTCCAGCGGCGGTTGTACTCCTTCTCGATGACCTCGAGGATGACGGGAAACGGCAGCGGCTTCGCGCCGGACTGCAGCTTCATGAGCTCATCGCAGTACTCCGGCGGCAGGAAGTCCGGCCGCATGCTCATGATCTGGCCGAGCTTGACAAATGTCGGGCCGAGGTCCTCGAGGACCTGGCGGAGCTTGACTGGCGTCATGCCGCGCACGACTTCGCGCTTGCGCAGGACACCGATCATCTCGCGCAGGCGCCCGGTCGCGCCTGCATCCTCTATCGCATTCTGCAAGAATTTATCGAGCATGCCTCATCGCCCACCCTTATCCCTACTTCATCTTACTTCTTGTACTTTTCCTGGAGCTGCTGGCGCACCGTCTCGTTCGCGAGGAAGTCGTCGTACGTCGAGAGGCGATCGACGACGCCGTCCGGCGTGATGTCGATAATGCGGTTGGCAATCGTCTGAACGAACTCGTGGTCGTGCGAGACGAAGAGCGCCGTGCCCTTGAAGGCAATCAGGCCGTTGTTGAGCGCCGTAATCGACTCGAGGTCGAGGTGGTTCGTCGGCTCATCGAGGAGCAGCACGTTCGCACCTGAGAGCATCATGCGCGAGAGCATGCAGCGCACGCGCTCGCCGCCTGAGAGGACAGAGGCCTTCTTCTGGCTCTCCTCGCCGGAGAACAGCATGCGGCCGAGGAAGCCGCGCACGAACGTCTCATCCGGGTCCTTCGAGTACTGGCGCAGCCAGTCGACGAGGTTGAGGTCGACGCCGTCGAAGTAGGCGGAGTTGTCGGACGGCAGGTAGGCCTGCGTCGTCGTCACGCCCCACTTGAACGTGCCCTCATCCGGCTGCTCCTCGCCCATGAGGATCTTGAAGAGCATCGTCTTGCCGATGCTGTTCGGGCCGACGAAGGCGACCTTGTCGCCGCGCTTCAGCGTGAAGCTGACGTTTTTGAGGACCTGCTCGCCGTCGACCGACTTCGAGATGCCGTCGACCTGCAGCAGCTGGTCGCCTGCCTCGCGATCCGGCGTGAAAGCGATGTACGGGTAGCGGCGCGAGGACGGCTTGATGTCCTCGACCTTGATCTTGTCGAGCAGCTTCTTGCGGCTCGTCGCCTGCTTCGACTTTGCGGCATTGGCGGCGAAGCGCGCGATGAAGGTCTGCAGTTCCTTGATCTTCTCCTCGGCCTTCTTGTTCTGCTCCTTCTGCAGCTGCAGCGCGAGCTGGCTCGACTGGTACCAGAAGTCGTAGTTGCCGGCGTAGAGCTTGATTTCGCCGAAGTCGACATCACAGATGTAGGTGCAGACCTGGTTGAGGAAGTGGCGGTCATGCGAGACGACGATGACCGTGTTCGGGAAGTCGGCGAGGAAGTTCTCGAGCCAGTTGATCGACTCGACATCGAGGTGGTTCGTCGGCTCGTCGAGGAGCAGGATGTCCGGGCTGCCGAACAGTGCCTGCGCGAGCAGCACGCGGACCTTCTCCTTGGCCGTGAGGTCCGCCATCTTCATCGTGTGCTCCTCTTCGGGGATGCCGAGGCCATTGAGCAGGCGCGCGGCCTCCGACTCAGCGTCCCAGCCGTTGAGCTCCGCGAACTCTGCCTCGAGCTCCGAGGCGCGCATGCCGTCCTCCTCGGAGAAATCCGGCTTTGCATAGAGCGCATCCTTCTCGTCCATGATCTCGACGAGGCGCTTGTGGCCCATGATGACCGTGCGCAGGACCTCGTAGTCGTCGTAGGCATAGTGGTCCTGCTGCAGGACAGCGAGGCGCTCGCCCGGCGTGATCTCGATCGTGCCGCCGGTCGGCTCAATGTCGCCTGCCAGCAATTTGAGGAAGGTGGACTTACCGGCACCGTTCGCGCCGATGATGCCGTAGCAGTTGCCCGGCGTGAACTTGAGGTTGACGTCCTTGTAGAGGACGCGCTTGCCAAACTGGAGGCTGACATTATTGACTGTAATCATCGAGTGATTTCATCCCTTTCGATCTGGAAACAATTTTTGCGGTATTTATACTTGATTTTTATGTTACGCTCTATCATTCGGTCAGCATGGCGCGGAACATCGAGAGGATGCTCTGGCCGTACGTGTAGCCAGGCACGGCCCAGCGGCCGTTGAGGTCTTCCCAGGTGCCGAGCGTGCGCGTGCCGTAGGAGTCGCGCACGAGCTGGTAGCGCGGGTCGATGACCGGCTCACTCGGCTCACGCGTCGACGAGTAGGCCAGGAGGTGCTGGATGTGCGCGCGGACGCCGAGCTGCGCCGTCGCGAAGAACGCGCCCTTGACGCCGCCGCCCGTCGTGCCGAGGCCGCAGAAGTTGTTCTGCTGCGGGATGACGTCGCCACCGTAGCGGAAGAAGCCCGTCTCCTTGAGCGCCTGTGCAAAGGCGACATCTGGGCGGATGCCCTCGCGCTCGCCCTCTTCATAGTAGTAGGAGACGAGCTGCTGCGGCGAGACCGTGATGTCCGGGTTCGGGTTGTTGCTCAAGAGGTAGCGCACGCACTGCTCCTGGCTCGCGAGCGGCGTGCCGATGATCGAGTTGTCGTAGGCCGAGACGGTCTGCGGCACGGAGAGCTGCGTCATCTGCTGCTCGGCCTTGCCCGCCGGGTAGAGGATGTTGTGGATGCGCGACTGGAAGTCACTGCCGCCCGACAGTTCCTTCTCCGACGTCGCATGCAGCGAATCCTCGCCGCGCAGATCCTGGTGGATGCCGATCTTCGGCTCCGCCTGATGCTTGCGAGCCGGTCTCTGTGCCTTGGTCTCGACGACATCCGGTACGGCTACTGTGACCTCAGCGGTGCTCTGTGGCGCCTTGTGGGCACGCTTTGCCTCTGTGACAGACGGGGCATAGAACAGGAACGAACCGAGAACGACTCCCGTTAACAGATATTTTCCATACGAATTCCAATGCATTGACACGAATCGAAACACTCCTTATTAAGATTGACACGAGAACACGATATACCAGTCACAAGATGGACCAAAAACCATAAAAGAAATACAAGAGGAACAGGACGGTCAGCGCGCGCAGCAGGCGGCTGACGTGCTCGCCCGCTAAGATGGCGAGGCTGACATAGGCGACGCAGGCGGCCCCGAGCCCCGCGGCGATATCCTGCGTCAGCGGCAGGATCAGGAAGAGCAGCCCCGCCGCCACTTTATCTGCAAGGCTTCCCGCAAAGACCGGCTTCATGCGAAGTAGGAGCGCGAGGCCCGCACCGGCGTAGGCTGGCGCGAAGATGCTCGGGAACGAAGCCATCGACTGCAGCGTCGGCTCCAGAAAGAGCGCGAGCGCGAGGAAGGCTGCCGTCCAATAGGCCATGCGGCCCGTGCGGCCGCCCATAGCCTGGCCCGCTGCCGACTCCGGCGCCGCCGTCAGCGGCATCGTGCCGAGCAGGCTGGCGACAAAGCTGAGGCCGCTCATGGATAGCAGCGACTTTCCCATCTGCCCGTCGTCGATGGCCGGAGCAAGTGCCCGGAGCCCTCCCCAACCGGATAAGACAAGGAAGAGCACGAGGACGAGCGAGAGGTCTGCATAATCGCACACCCTTATATTTTCCCACCCGTTCATGAATATGAGCTGAAGGCCGGTGCGGTCAAGCCCCTCTGGCAGGAAAAAAGGCGCGTCCGGCAGCACCCAGAAGCCGCCGATGAAGGCGAGCACGGCGCTCACGAGGACGCCGCCGAAGACGGCCCAGCGCGCCCCGACGGCCATGAGCGCGAGCATCGCGATGATGCCCACGAGGCTCAGGTAGGCCACGGGGTCGGCCATGTTGCCGAGCTGCACGGGTGCCACCGGTGAGCTCATGAGCAGATGGCCCTGGTAGAGGCCCTGCACGAGCAGCATCAGGCCGAGTGCGCCCTGCAAGCCGTCCGCGATGCACGGGGGAAAAAGCTGGACGAGCCCCTCAAGCCTTCCCGGCCGCCGCGAGAACACAGCGAAGGCGAGCGCTGCCGTCAGCACGAGCGAGACGACAGCGCCCAAGAAGAGCACCATCTGCCAGCTCACGCCGTGCGCGAGCATGACGACGGCGACGAGCCACGAGGTCAAAGCAGCTCCCGGTGCCGCCGCGACGGGCAGGCCGAGCCGCGCGAAGACGAACGTCCCCGCGATGGCCATGAGTACGGAGGCCGTGTAGATGCCCATGAACGGCGCCCCCGCCTGCACTAAGAGCGTCGGGATCAGCAATAGCGAAGCTGCCAGTGAGGCCGCTGTCAGAAAGCCCGGCAGCATTTCCTGCATGAAAAATCCCCCTTGAAATCAGACTAATATCCTCTATTTTATCATAGAATCTGCGGAATCTCCATCCATCTCCTCGCGACTCGCCAAAAAACGCGGCGGGATTCATACAATCTCCATGGAAGCGATGCTATAATGGGACTGTAATATCGGAAATGATCTAGGGGGAATCACCATATGAAAAAATCCATGAGGATGGTCAAGGTGGCCGCAGCGCTCGCCATCGTCCTGCTCTTCCTCATCATCCACCTGGCCGACCCGGCCTTCCTGCCGCATCTCTGGGGGCTGCTCTCGCGCGGCGACATCCAGGAGACGGCCGCCTACATCGCCTCCTTCGGCGAGTGGGCCGTGCTTTTCAGCTTCCTCTTGACGCTCTTCGTCAACGCGCTGGGCTTCCCGCCCGCCATCATCTTCTCGACGGCCAACACGCTGATCTTCGGCATCTTCTGGGGCATCTTCCTCTCCGTCGCCGCCGAGACGGTCGGCGTCCTCCTGAGCTTCGTGCTGCTGCGCTTCTTCTTCCGCGATGCAGCCGAGAAGATCATCAACAAGCACCCGACACTTTCGAACCTCGACAAGTACAGCGGCAAGCGCGGCTTCGCCGTCATGCTCGTCGCGCGCATGGTGCCGTACTTCCCGTCCATCCTGCTCAACGCGCTCGGCGCGCTCTCCGCGATGTCGATGCGCGACTATGTCATCGCCTCTTTTGTCGGCAAGTTCCCGTCGACGGGCATCGAGGCCATCATCGGCCACGACACGCTGACGCATCAGGAAGACCCGACGCGCCTCATCGTCGTCTGCATCTTCGCCGTCGTCCTCATCGCGGGCGCCTGGATCTACGAGAAGCGCGCGGCCAAGCACGCGCCCGAGACGTAACACCAAAGTCAGATGTTGCCGAGATGGACGAAGCACAGCCGCGCCTCTGCCACATGCCTGAGATTCTGCAGGGTCTCTACTGGCGTCATCGGAATCCTCGACTGATAGCGTGGGAAGTAGCGCGAGAGGTGCAATGGCAGCTCTGCCGAGATCCCTGCGAGCCACTCCGCCTCCGCCGCCATCTCCGCGGCGCTGTCGTTCTTCCCCGGTATCACGAGCGTCGTGACTTCCACATGGACGCCCTCTTCTGCCGCCATCTCGATGGCGGCTTTTGTTGTCTTGAGGTCGCCGCCGATCCAGTCGTAGAACGACTGCGTGAAGCCCTTGAGGTCGATGTTGACGGCATCGATGTACGGCAGCAGGTGCAGCCAGGAGTCCTTCTCGATCTGGCCGTTCGTCACGAGCACGGTGGCAAGGCCGACTTCTTTGAGGAGCCTTGCCGTGTCGTAGACGAATTCATAGCCGACGAGCGGCTCGTTGTAGGTGAAGGCCACGCCGATGTTGCCCGACGTCTCCTCGAGCCGCTGGGCCGCCGCCACGATTTCCTTCGGCGTCACGCGGTCCAGCGGCAGTCTCTGCCCCGCAAAGCCATCGGGGCCGGCCTGCGAGATCGTGTAGTTCTGGCAGAACGGGCAGCGCAGGTTGCAGCCGAAGCTGCCGAGCGAGAGGATATGGCTGCCCGGATGGAAGTGGTAGAGCGGCTTCTTCTCGATGGGGTCGAGCGCCGCCGAAGTCAGGAGGCCGTAGTTCAGGGAGCGGATGATGCCGCCCTGGTTCTGTCGTGCGCGGCAGAAGCCCGTCTGCCCGTCAGCAAGATGGCAGCGGTGCGGGCAGAGCCAGCAGACGGCTTTGGCTCCCGATTGCTCAGACATGGCGCGTCACCTCGAAGCGCCAGAGCGTGACCTTCTCCTTCGCGCCGATGTTGCCCTTGCGCCGCGCGATGGCAATCTGCTGCTCGACGGAATCGACGCCCGCGAGGTCCGGCAGCAGCACACCGCGGCGCTCGCCGTTCTGCACGATGACGCCGTAGCGCTTGACGTCGAGTTCCTTCGGCGAATCGATGGGCTCCGGCTCAGAGAGCACGTCGACGTCGTAGACGAGCTTCGGCAGCTCGTCGGGCGTGACCTGGGGGAAGCGCGGGTCGTGCATGCCGGCTGAGACAGCGTTGCAGATGATCTCCTCGGCGAGGTTGCGGCGGCCCGGTGCCAGGGTGCCGATGCAGCCACGCAGCCGGCCGTCCTTCTTGATGGAGACGAAGCAGCCCGCCCGCCTGTCCTGCAGGTCCTCGGGCAGGTCCTTCGGCACGGGCAGCATGGTGTGGCTGCGCGCAAACGTCTCGAGGCTCTCGCGCGCGAGGCGTACATAGGCATCCTCCTGCTCGCGGACCTTGGCGATGGCCTGTGTCTCCGCATCAATGAGCTGGCGGCCGATGTCGCGCGCATCGTCCTCGCCCTCCGGCGTGAAGTAGGCGACGCCGTAGCCGACACCAAACGTCCCCTCGTGCGCGAGGAGCTCAGCATGGACGCGCTGGCAGTCGAGCGCGCCCGCCATGATCCAGAACGAGCGGAGGCCGCACTCCGCCGCGCCCTCCGCGAGGTCCGGCGAGATGGTCAGGAGCGAGAGGAAGTCGGCCTTGCCGAGGTCTTCTGTGACCGCTTCGTCAAAGACAGGGCCTTCCTTCGCGAAGCCGTACGGGCCGTCTTCCTTGAGCTTGTGCGAGAGGTCGCCGCTCGCGATGAAGACGGTGCGGCGGCCGAGCTTCTCCGCCGTATCCTGGATCAGGCGGCCAAGCCGGTAGTGCACGTCAGCAGAGAGGCCCGAGAGGCCGATGCGCACGACCTTGACCGGCTTCTTGAGTGCCGGCTGCAGGAAGTAGAGCGGGATCATCGTGCCGTGGTCGAGCGCGGGCTCCCGCTCGCCGAGGAACCCTGCGGGCAGGTCCTCCTCCGCACAGGCATCCGCGAGCGCCTTAGCGAAGGCCACATCGTACTCGGCCTCGATCTCGACCTCCGGGCAGCGGAACGCCGAGAAATCGCCCCGCGCCTGCTTTCCGGGCGAGATGTGGAAGTAGTCGCTGTACATCGTCGCATGCGGACTCGTGATGACGACGGTGTCCGGCTCCAAGTCCGCCGCCCGGCGCATGACCTCGCGGTAAGCTGCCGCCGTCTTCGCGATCTTCTTCTCCTCGCCCCTGCCGATCTCCGGCAGGATGATGGGCGGATGCGGCACCGCCATCGCAGCCACGATTGCCATAAAAATCCCTCCTCAACTATTGCGAAAGTATCACTAAAATCATCACTATGGAAAGATTACGAGAAATTTCAAAAAAATCCTGCCAGAATCGCAAGAAAATTGATAAGGTGAGGCGAATCGCAGGCGAAATGAAGTATAATAGAAGCAACGAAATCGACAGGAGGAAATTATGAAAACTATGTCCAGAAGAACCTTCCTCAAGCTCTGCACGAGCGCGCTTCTGGCGCTCGGCCTCGGGCGCTTCGTCCCGGCAGTTGCCGCGGGCCGCACGATAAAATACCCGCGCCAGATCATCACAGCAGACTCCACGACGAGCCGCACCATCATGTGGCAGGCAGAGGGCGCGCGGCAACAGGCCAGCTTCACGCTGACCTCTGCTAACGGTCTGTCGCAGAACTACATACCAGAGACAAACACACTCGTGCAGGACGATACGACGACGACATTCTACACCGTGCGGCTCACGGGCCTGACGCCCGCGACGTCTTACGAGGGCACGATTGCCATGGCCGCTGAGACCGTCTCGCTGCCAATCGTGACAGCCGCCCGTGAGGTATCGGCCTTCGAGGCCCTGCTCATCGACGACTCGCAGTGCGGCGAAACGTACGAGCCCTTCGCAGAGCTGCTCGCAAAGGCACTCGCGCGCCATCCGCAGGCCGCCTTCCTCGCTGACATCGGCGACCTCACGGACAACGGCCAGTCCGACTGGCACTGGCAGAGCTTCTTCGCGGCGCTGCTGGCCGGCCGCGCCAAGGCAATGCCGTTCGCGCCCGTCATGGGCAACCACGAGTGCTACGGGCTCGACTGGAAGTTCGCCCTGCCGCGCCGCTACCTCGCCTCATTCGCCGTCCCAGGCAACGGCAGCCGGACTTTTCCCGGCTACTACTATTCGTTCGACTACGGCGCCGCCCACTTCATCGTGCTCAACACACAGTTTGAAGAGCTCGACGGCCTGAAGCCCGGCCTCTTGCAGGAGGAGCTGCTCTGGCTCAAACACGACGCCGCAGGCAGCCATAAGCCATGGAAGATCGTCCTGATGCACAAGGACGTCATCGCCTACGATGAATACCAGCCGGGCACGGGCCACACAGGCGGCATCAGCGACGTCGGCCACGACTTCATGAAAGCGTTCGATGCGCTCGGCATCGACCTCGTGCTCACAGGCCACATGCACACGTACCGCAACCGCGGCCACATCTACGACGAAACGCCTTCTGACCATGGCCCCACCTACCTGATGTTCGGCCCCGCTGGCAACGAGCGCTACACCGTGCCACCCGACACGACCTTTGACAAGGTCAGCCTCGACCAGTCCGACCCGGGCCACTACCGCAACTACATGACGCTCGCCGTCACCCCGACCAAGTGCATCGCCACCTGCCACCTCGAGGACGGCGCCACCGTCGACCGCGTCGTGCTGACAAAAGACACCCCTGCAAGATAAAAAATCCGCAAGACAGCCCTGACGGCTTGCCTTGCGGATTTTTTGTACAGTCCATGCACATCGTCTTCACTTTGCCAGATTGAGCGAGCGGACCCACTCCTGGACCTTGGCATCGTCAAGGCTGCCCGTGAAGCACGTGCCGTCCTGCCAGTTGCCCTTGCCGCCGGCCATCTCGGCGAGCAACTTGCCGCTGTTACCGAGTGGCGAGACGCCGGCCGTCGCGAACGTCACGACATTCTTGCCCGTGAAGTCGTTGGCCTTGACGAAGGCATCGACTGGCCAGGCCGCGATGGACCACCAGATTGGGTAGCCGAGGAAGATCGTGTCATACGACGCCCAGTTATCCGGCACCGCCTTCTGCAGCTGGATTTTGTCGCGCAGCGAGGCGTCGTCGTGCTCGCGGCTCACGCGGCTGCTCTTGTCATTGTAGTCGAGGTCCGCCTCCGTGTAGTCGGGATTCGGCACGAGCTTCATGATGTCGGCCTGGCGCTCCTTGGCGATGACCTTGGCCACGCGCTCCGTGCGGCCCGTCGCCGAATAGTAGACAACGAGCGTCTTGCCGCCCGCTGCCACAGTGCCCGAAGACGAAGCCGCCACGCCACTGGCTGCACTGTTCGCAGCCTGACCGTTCGATGAGCTTCCCGTCAGTGAAGACAGGCCGCAACCTCCGAGCACCAGAGCCATCACGCTCATACCACCCATTTTCAAGAATTCTCTGCGATTCATTTCAAGCGCGCTCCTTTCCAAAGCGACAAAAGCCAACCGATTTCTGCGAATACGATGATGATGCCGACCTGTGCCAGCGCGTAGCCAGCGCCGCTGTACGAGAGCGCCGGCGCCATGAAGACATGCGCGCCCTGCAGGCGCTCGATGAGCAGGTCCTGCTGCGCCGCGTAGATGCCGCCCGCCCCGAGCAGCCCCCCGAGGCCCAGCAGGAGCATCCTTGCGGGCAGCGGCCGCGCAGTGATGCCCGCCGCATGCAGCCAGCGCTGCCACCAAGCCGGCAGATGCCAGCCGAGATGGAGCCCCGCCAGCACGAGGAAGTAGTGCGCCGCCGTGCCGTGCAACTGATAGAGAGAAGGATTGCTGCGCAGCGAGAACGGCACGATGTCGGCAAACAGCACGCTCGACGTCAGGCAACCGCTGATGACCGTCACGAGGCAGGCTGATGCGAGCAGGACGTTCAGGGCGAACCGCACGCCGCGCGGCCCGTTCCAGCGCCCGCGCCCCAGCGACGAGACGTAGCGGCGGTTGAGCACGAGATGCCAGAGGATTGGCAGCAGGAACGCCACGCCCACGGCTTCATGCACCAGCGGCGGCAAGTAGAAGAACGCCATCTCGCCGACCAATAGGACAAACATCAGGATATCAAGACCGTACCTCATGGCATCACCTCTTTTACTTCCCGCACCGAGCGTTCCCAGCCAGCCGGTCTGGCGTCGTCGGGCAGGCTCTGGCGCACAATCTCCTGCGTCATGCGCACGTAGTCATCCTCAGGGATATGCCCCTGGCGCAGCACACACGTGAAGCAGAGCCATGCATAGACGAGCCCTAGCAGGACGAGTGCACTTGCCAGCCATCCCCGCCAATCGTTTCTGTACCTTACGCAAAATCATGCAACCATTCCTCCCTGCTGTCTCTATACCATTCATACCATCTATACAATCCATACAATCGAGGCGATCTCTGCTTCTGCAATCCGTCATCTCGTTTTCCCGCCTTCCCCTCTATCGTATCAACCGGTAGACGCTACCGGTCAAGCTTTTTTCTGCCTCTGTTCCAGTTCGTAGATCATGTAGTCGATGCAAGACAACTTTTCCTGCGCCGCGTGCAGAGACTCCATAAGCCTGCGACGATGGCGCTTGAGAAAGCAGATGCGCGCCGCATCGTCCGGCAGCGCAGCGAGCTCACGCTGGCAGATATCTGCCTCATATGCCTCTCCTCGTTCCTGATAACATGCTCTTGCCATTCCAGTCCCTCCTGTGCCGTTCTCTTTTGATACTCCTATCTTATCCGTTCTGTATCACAATGTGAAATGCTTATATCTTAACTTGCGTCATACGTTTTTGCTATCGAATACAGATCAAAAAAGCATCTGTCACTTGCAATAGAGACAGATGCTTTTATACTTGATACTTATCTAGCACAATTCAGCCGGTAGGACAGACCCTCCATCCAGTTTTACATTTTTTGTAACGAATATATACCTTTATTTCACATTTTTTGTATGGAATCAGCAAGGTAACACTACATTTTTTGTAGGGAGTGACCGGATGCAGAGGCCATGGTATCGGTCCTCATCGCCGTGGCCCTTGCTTATGCGGAATGGCACAGTTTACGGCTCCGCATCACAATGCGAATTGCTTATAGCATAAGTTTCGCCATACATTTTTCCTATTAAACACTTGCAGAAAAAGCATCTGCTTCCTAAAATAGAGGCCGCTGACAGTTAAAGTTAAGTTGTAAAATAATATAAATACTCTTGTTTAAAAGCAAATTTATTGGTAAAATAGTATTGAGGTGATACCATTGAAATACTATACCATCAATAAATTTGCTA
>OIWV01001294.1_pt1 | contig 21664 bp, 20 predicted proteins | sample 1587751 | NCBI WGS metagenome assembly OIWV01 (sample SAMEA3888913, study PRJEB22519) | human gut metagenome | biome: human gut; feature: human-associated habitat; material: faeces | place: Denmark | collected 2010
AGGAGTATGTTGTCCTGAAAAAGGAAGCAGCCGGTGAAGGTGATGAATGGAAAGAGCTTCAGAATACAAGTGCAGACGGAACGAACGCATTTCCGATTCGCGGATATGCAGGGAAGGAGAGTCCTGCAATAATTGATATTATTTGTGAGGGCTTTGATAATGTTGAAGTTATCAGGGCTGATACAACAAGACATTATCAGGAGATACTTGATAAATACAAAGATAATAAAGGCTTTGAATTGATGTATAAGTATGCGGATGCAGTACTGAATGGTGAAAAGTACAGTCCGGGTGAGCAGGTTGCACAGACAACTCCGTGGGGAATACACAAACTGCGTACAGATAATATTGACGGACATGCATGCATTGTCGCGACTCACGGTTTTGGCAGCATTGAGGGCGGCAGGTATGATGACTTCGGCAACATAGATATTTATTTTAACTATGATGCCGAAGGCAGGATACATGTTCTTAAGATGTCAATGCGGCCATACGATGGCGTTGACGTAGAATGACATAAGATAATATTTAGAAGTTGCTGCCATTCCAGCCCCAGTTGGAAACGGCCTGATATTTTACATATATATGGTCCGGTGCAATTCCGAGAACATCATTGAAAATGTCGCATATCTGGGCTGTAAGCTTTTCAAATGCAGAAGGATTCTCACTTCCGTATACGCTTACTTCAACCATTGCCATGGGCTCAGCGTTGCTTCCGCGGAAATACAGCCTGTATTCAGGCTCAAAGCCGAGCATCAGCCAGCTTTCGGATTTGCCGGGAATGGTCTGGATAGCCTTGCCGAGGCGTGATTTGACTTCGTTTTCCTGTTCAGCAGTGACGGGAGTACTTATTTTTGAATTGATAAATGGCATAAAATCCTCATTTCTGCACATACGTGCGCAATTTTTATATTTATAAGCATACCATAACATTTATACAGTAATCCAGTGAAAAACGCCTCAGATATGAGTGTTTAAAAGCAGAGCTTAAAAAGTACTGTGACTTTCACTGATTTTGTGACGTTCAACATAACCTGTAAGAATCAGTGTGAGTGCGCCGTCACCCGTTACATTGCAGGCAGTTCCGAAGCTGTCCTGAAGTGCAAAGATAGTGAGCATGAGTGCAGTTCCGACATCTGTGAAGCCAAGGACACCGGTTATAAGACCGAGTGATGCCATTACAGTGCCGCCCGGAACACCGGGAGCTCCGATTGCAAATATACCAAGCAGTACACAGAAAAGAATCATCGTTCCGGCTGACGGAATAGAGCCATACAGAATCTTTGATACAGTCATGCAGAAGAATACCTCTGTGAGAACCGAGCCGCAAAGATGTATGTTTGAGAATAAAGGTATTCCAAAAGAGACCATATCCTTACGAAGCGGTTCTGCCCTGCCTGCACACTGAAGAGCAACAGCCAGAGTGGCAGCGGATGACATTGTACCAATTGCTGTAAGGTATGCGGGTCCGTAGTGGCGTATTACGTCAAGCGGATTTTTCTTAGAATATATACCTGCAATTGTATAGAGAAGAGCCATCCAGATATAATGTCCTGCCAGTACAATAATTACAATCTTGATAAATACAGGAAGCTGTCTTGTAATTGACCCTTCATATGAAAGCCCACAGAAAGTGAGTCCTATGAAAAACGGGAGAATAGGAATCATTATCTTTGAAACAATCTGAAGAACAATCTTCTGAAATTCCTCAAGAATATTAGTTATTAATTCTGCTTTTGTCCATGCAGCTCCGAGACCGATCATTACTGAGAATACGAGAGCACTCATTACGGGCATTATCTGAGGTATTGATAATTCAAATACGGCTTCCGGAAGCTCCTTTAAGCCGTCAACGATAGGCGTGATTGAAAGGTGCGGAATCAGAATATAGCCCGCACCTGTTGCAAAAAATGCTGCACCCACGGATGATGCATATGCAATACATACAGCGATTATCAGGAGCTTTGAAGCATTTTTGCCCATCTGTGTAATAGACGGGGCGATAAATGCTATGATTATCAGTGGAATACAGAAGTTAATAATCTGATTCAGTATAAATTTTAACGTGACAACTATATTGAGTACTGATGCTGTGATTACGGATCCGTCTGTTGTGCCAAGAAGCTGACCGAGCAGGATGCCGGTAATAACGGCTGCCAGCAGCTTAACAGGCAGGCTTGTCATAAAAGAATTTTTCTTCATGTGATATCTCTCCATTTTAATGTGAATATTTTAGTGTAAATTGCTCTTACAGCACCATTTGCATGATGCAAAGCGGCAGTTATTAGATTATAATATAGATATGCAAAAACCTCAAGGTGACAGTGATGACAATATATGTATTAAACGGAGGCAGTTATGACAGGCACAGGAATATCAGGATCAGAAGCTAAGCTTACGATGGCAGAATCGGTAAGTATGATAATGGGAAACAGCATAGGAACGGGAATTATAGCTGTGCCGTATCTGGCAACTAAGAACAGTCTTCTGGATGTTGTATGGATGGTTCTGATTGCATATGCGGTAAATGTAATCCTTCACCTTATAATAGCAGAGCTGTCGCTTAATAACGGCGGCGTACAGCTGGTTAAGAGCTTTGAAGGAGAACTTTTTCACGGGAAGATGAAAAAGGTGTTCAGCTGGATAGTATTTGTGGTATACGGGCTTGCTATCATGACGGGAATAAGCGGCAATATAAATGGCGGCGCACAGATATTTGTAAACTGGTTCAATATGCCTTTGGAATTGGCACAGATACTGTATTATGTGATTGCAGGTGTGGTTGTGTTTATTGGCATGAAGGCTGTGGGAATAGCACAAAAATATGCAATTATGGTGCTTTTTGGAATAGTGGGAATAATGACGGCAGCAACCTTCATGCATCCGCTTAACAGTCTGTACAGGGCAGAATTTCACTGGAACAACCTGATAGCGCTTTACAGTATGGTCGTATTCGCAACATCAGCCAACCAGGCTGTAATACAGGTCGTGAAGGGGCTTGGTGGAGATGCGCCGCGCATAAGGAAATCCATATTCATAGGATTTGTCCTGTCGTCACTTTTTGTACTTGTTGTGACGGCGACAGTACTGCTCGGAACAAAAGGAAGCCCGGATAAGGAGCTTGCTTATATGCAGCTTGGAGAAAGCATAGGGCCATGGGCTGTTGTGCTTGCGGGAATATTTTCATTATTTGCACTGCTTACAACATTCTGGTCCAATACGCTTACACTCAGGGATGTAGTGCATGAGCAGACCGGCATTGGCAACAGATTAAGCTGGGTTCTTGCAACGTTGCCATGTATTCTGTTTGCAATATTTGGTGTGAACAGTTTTATCATTCTTACAAGAATAATGAGCGGAGTAGTTGTCCTTGTAAGTATAATGCTTGTTATTACATACGGCAAATCACGCAGAAGGGCGGGAAGCAGTCCTATATGCGGTGTGATAGGAACAAAGCCGTTTCAGATACTTATGGTAATATCAACAATAATATCAGCAGTCGGAGCCTTGATTCCGCTCAGCTAGGAATTAATGTTTTGTGCCTGTAGAATGGAGGAGTAGTATGTTTTCATCTGAACAATTCAGACAGGATAATGAAGATACGTTCAGCCTTGAGATTCCTGCTGACAGGGATTACCGGATACTGCAGCTTACAGACCTGCATCTGGGATATGGAATATTCTCGGGCAGAAAAGACCGAATGGCACAGGATGCTGTGCGCACTATAATTAAAAAAGCACGCCCTGATCTGATTGTGCTTACGGGGGATTCCATATTTCCGTTTTTTCCAAAAAGCGGAACAATGAACAACCGCCGTGAGGCAGAGCGTTTCATTAAGTTTATGGACGGATTTGAAGTCCCGTATACTATGGTATTCGGCAATCATGACTGTGAGATGGGGGCGGTGTGCGGCAAGGATGAGCTTGCTGATATATTTATGAAGGGCAGATACTGCATTTTCTCCAAAGGAATTGCGGACATATCAGGAACTGGCAACTTCATCATTAATCTTACAGATGACTTTGGAAATGCCCGCATGCCGCTTGTTATGCTTGATTCCAACATGTATGGTGACGGATGGTTCTTCAGTGGCTTTGACTGCATACATGATGACCAGACAAAGTGGTGTATGGACAGACTGGATGAATTCAAGGCAGTTAATAAGAATATAAGAGCCATGGCTTTTTTTCATATGCCTCCACGCGAATTCAAGGAAGCTTACGAGAAGATGAAGCTTGGGGACAGGAGTGTTATATACTGCCATGGGAGCATCGGAGAAAAGGACGGGTATTTTGGAATATCCAACAGAGAAGGACATTTTTTTGAAGAGGCGGTAAAGAATGGCGTGATAAAATGGATGTTCTGCGGCCATGACCATCTTAATACGCTGTCACTGATATATAAGGGGATACAGCTTACGTACGGCATGTCGATTGACTGTCTGGGATATAGAGGTATAGACAGGCAGCATGTACAGAGAGGAGGAACGCTGATTACTTTGAAGTGTGATGGAACGGTTGATATAAATATGGTTCCGCTTACATCAGTGGTTTCAACACGTGTGCGTGGTAAAAAGCGATAAATTAAGGCGCAGATTAAGACTCAGATTGTGGATTAATATACAAAAATAAATTCTTTTGGTGTATAATGTAATTTGTATAATATTAATCGGACCGATGTATACCATTTTGTACACCGGCAGAATAAGAATAGGAGAGAAGAAATGAATTTAAGGGATCAGATAAGCCGCGGCGAGGCGGTGTTGTGGAATGGCAGGAAGTCAGTGAAAGTGTCGGTGCTGGAGGCAATATTTAATCCAATGCTTCCTTTTGCATTAATCTGGCTTGCATTTGATGCAGGATTTATAGGATTGTCAGCTTTTGGCGGAGGATTCGGTGACTCAATGGCATTTATACTGGTGCCGTTTTTCCTTCTGCATCTCATGCCTGTATGGCTTTATCTTGGAGGTGTGATAACTTCTGCAATGAAAGCTAAGAATACGGAATATCTGATTACTGATAAGGGAATATACATACAGACCGGCATAATATCAAAGAGAGTTGAGATGAAGCCATTTACGGATTTGTCACATGTTTCACTCAATCTTGGCGTGTTTGACAGAATATGCCATACAGGGGATGTCGTAAGTGAGTGCCATGGACATGCGGGCATGAATATAGCCAACATAGAAGAATATGAAAAAGTATTCCAGCTTGTCCGTGAACTTCAGGAGAATATCTATTCAGACACGATGTATCCGAATGACATGCGTCCTGCAGAGAACCATGGATATAACACAAAGTATGTGAGAAATCAGTAAAATATCAGTTGCATAAATGGTAATCTTTAATGTTTAACTTAAAGCAAAGCAGTCAATAAGGGATGCCGAAAAGATTCTTCTTTGAAAATGCCCGTGATGCCTTTGGTGCAGGAATATCATAGCATTCAATCTCAATACAATTAGCATCTTCATAACATATTGCCATAAGTTTGGCAATCATTTTGAACTTATCTTTCATGCCAAAGCTTCCGCCAACACAATATGGGGGTATAACGGATTGTAAAATATAACTATGTTATATGATATCATAAAACAAATATTCTACCAATACGCAGGGCGCCTGCTTTATGATGACGTAACTGTTAAATATATGGTATAATGGGCGTAAGAAAGCCGCAGGCATCGAAGCCGGTGGGCTTTTGCCCAGGCACCATATAAAGAAAGGTTACAGTTATAACTATGTTATCAATGGACGCAAAATCAACCCTGAAACATTATTTTGGATATGATTCCTTCAGAGGCGGACAGGAGGAAGTGGTAAATGCAATTCTTGAAGGCCGTGATGTGCTCGCAATAATGCCGACAGGAGCAGGCAAGTCCATTTGCTATCAGATTCCTGCGCTGATGCTTGATGGAATAACCATTGTTGTGTCACCACTGATATCGCTTATGCAGGATCAGGTTAAGTCACTTAATGAAGCAGGGATAAATGCAGCTTATATTAATTCAACCCTGTCAGAATCACAGATGTATAAAGCACTTGATTGTGCAGCAAATGGAAAGTACAAGATAATCTATGTGGCACCAGAAAGACTTGAAACCATGAGTTTTATAACATTTGCAAAAAAAGCAGATATATCGATGGTGACTATTGATGAAGCACATTGTATATCACAGTGGGGACAGGATTTCAGACCAAGCTACTTAAAGATAGTTGATTTTATAGACAGCCTGTCAGAAAGACCCGTTGTGAGTGCATTTACGGCAACGGCGACAAGTGAAGTAAAGACAGATATAGAGTGCATATTAAAGTTAAAAGATCCAAGGGTTGTTGTTACTGGTTTTGACAGGAAAAACTTATACTATAGTGTAGAGCATCTGTCAGGAAAGAAAAAAGATGCGTACATAGCCGGATATATAAAAGAGCATATGGATGAGAGTGGAATTATCTACTGCGCTACAAGAAAAAATGTGGACAAGCTATATGATGAGCTTGGTTCACTGGGGATAAGTGTCACAAAGTATCATGCAGGACTTGATAATGAAACAAGAAAGCAGAATCAGGACGACTTTATATATGACCGGGTTCAGGTCGTTATAGCGACCAATGCATTTGGAATGGGAATAGATAAGTCCAATGTGAGATATGTTATTCATTACAATATGCCGCAGAGCATGGAAAACTACTATCAGGAGGCAGGACGAGCAGGAAGAGATGGTGGTGAATCTCAGTGTATAATGTTGTTTTCAGCACAGGATGTCATTATAGATAAGTTCCTTCTTGACAGTAAGGAGTTTGAGGGTGTTGAAGATGAGGACAGAAGCATAATAAAAGAGCGCGACTTACACAGGCTTCATACTATGGAAATGTATTGTAAGACCACGGAATGTCTTCGTAACTACATTCTTTCTTACTTTGGTGAAAAAACAGGAGAGCCTTGTGGTAATTGTGGTAACTGCAACAATGAATATGAACAGATAGATATGACTGCGGATGCAAAGTGGGTTATTAACTGTCTTGCAGAAACACATGGAAGATTCGGTTTGAGTATCGTGCTTGGAACTCTGCTTGGCGTAAAGCGTGCAAGACTTAAGGAAGTAGGTGCGTTAAGCTATAAGTCTTATGGAAAGTTGTCTGATAGAAAAGAAGCAGAACTAAGGCTCCTTATTGACCAGATGATAAATGCTGGATATGTTATACAGACAGATGGAGAGTACAGTGTTTTAAGAATGGGTGATATAAGTCCTTTAAGGGATGAAAATACTCATGTATACATAAAGAAGGCCAAGAGAACATATGCTGGTGAGCTGCTCAATATGGCAGGACAGACAGGCAGAAAGGCTGCTTCAGAAGGAAGCAATGCAGCTTCAAGGACAAGAAAGAAGAGTACAGATTCACTTACTGCTGCAGGTTATGAGCTGTTTGAGCGGTTAAGGGCATTAAGACTTGTTATAGCGAGAGAAGAAGGCATGCCTCCATACATTATATTTAATGATAAGACGTTGATAGATATGTGTGAAAAGCTGCCGGTTGATGCAGACACTATGCTATCAGTATCTGGTGTAGGACAGAATAAGCTTATGAAGTATGGAAGCAGGTTTACAGAGGAAATCAATAAGTTTGTTAGTGAGCACCCAGGTGTTGTTACTACACTTGATATATAGTGGAGAATTGTAATTAAGTGCATACAGATATTGATATGGAGGATATGAAGTTGGAAGATAAAACAAAGATAATAGCAGTCGCAGGCAAAGGCGGCGTTGGAAAGACATCACTTGCAGGAGTTATAGTAAAGCTTCTTGTTGAAAGCTTTCCTGATAAGAAGATACTGGCAATAGATGCAGACCCGGCAGTCGGTCTGTCAACAGTATTAAATGTAGACGTAGATAAAACCATAGATGATATAAGAAAAGAAGTTATAAAGAATGTTGAGGATGGTGATACCAAGTCTGCGGTAGAACTTTTAGGAGAAGCTAAATATGAAATATATGATGCATTAAAAGAGCAGGATGGCTATGCATTTATAGCAATAGGAAGACCTGAAAGCGCAGGCTGTTATTGCAGGATTAATTCATATCTCAAGGAAGTTATCACGATGCTCTCAGACCAGTTTGACTATGTTGTTATAGATGGCGAGGCCGGTATTGAGCAGATAAACAGAAGAGTTATGGAGAAGGTGACACATCTTCTGCTTGTAACAGATGCAAGCAAGAAGGGATGTCAGGTTGTTAAAACTATCAAAGATGTAGCAGATGAGCTTGTTATGTATGATAAGATAGGTGTTATTGCAAACAGACTTCCTAACAGCAAGGTAACAGAGCTTATGGATATAGGTGATATGCAGCTTCTTGCGGCTATAGAGAGTGATGAGGAGCTTGCAAGAGCAGATGTTTTAGGTGAAAATGTATTAAAACTTTCTGATGATACAAAGATAGTTAAAGGAGCAAGAGAGGCTCTTGCTAATATTGGGATATTATAGGATTGCGGAAATTGTAAAGCAATGTAGTAATTCGTGTACATCATAATATAATGGTCAAAAGGTCGAAGGTGAAAAACTGATTCGTTAAAGAAAGGATAACAACTTGAAAGATTTACAACATTTATATTATTTTGAGAGGCTTCTTGAAGATGTGAATAATGAACTTGTAAGAAAGGCACAGGAAAAGGGGGATATAGCCATTGGAGCTGTATGTTTTCAGATTCCTGAACCACTGCTTAACCTTCCAGGATGCTTTTCAGTGAGATTGCGTGCACCAAGGACAGGTTCTATAGAGATGGGCACATATTATATGAGCAGCATGCTATGTGAGGGGTGCAGGGCAATACTTGAACGTGCCATAGAAGGTGGATATAACTTTCTTGATTGTATAATAGCACCTGATGCATGTGCACAGATGAACAGGTGTGTTGAAAATATAGAGAGACAGAAGCTGTGTACTAAGGAAAAGTTTTTTGTGGAATATTCAGATGTTCCTATGAAGTCAGATGAGTCAGCACTAAAACATTATGTAAAGCAGATGAGGCTGCATGTTCTTGAGCCACTTCACAATACATATGGAATAGATATATCAGATGAAGCATTGAGGAAGGCTGTAGATGAACAGAATGAGATAAGCAGGCTTATAACAGAGATTGGAGATTACAGGAAAGAGGATAATCCAAGAATAACAGGCTATGAGTTCGCTGTGCTATGTCTGGCGACATATTGCTGTCCTAAGGAGTACCTTATAGATAAGTTAAGGGATACAGCTAAAGAGTTAAAGGTAAGACAGCCGGATATTAAGAAAAACTACAGGGCAAGAGTAGCGCTTATAGGTTCTGAGATAGATAATCCAGAACTTATAAAGCTTGCAGAAGAAGCAGGTGCACTTGTTGTTGCTGACCGTTTCTGTTTTGGTTCACTTCCAGGAAGAAGTGAGATTATTCTTAATGATGAAGAGGATGTTCTATATCAGATATGCAGACAGTATATGCAGTGGGGCAAATGCCCAAGATATATGAACACAGAGAAAATAAGGGAACGTGAGGAGTATGTTGATTATATAGCTAAAGAATATAAGGCAGAGGGTCTTATATATGAACAGATAAAGTTTTGTGATTACTGGGGCTATGAGAGAGCATCAGCATTTCATGTTATGAGGGAAGAGTACGGGTATCCGGTTCTTTCTATAGACAGGCCATATGTAGTAGGTTCTTCAGGACAGATAAGAACAAGAATACAGGCATTTGTTGAAAGTCTTGAGATAAAGAAAATCAATAAGAGCACGGAACAATCCGTATAAAAATAGATATACAAAACAGGATGGAGAATAATATATGTCAAGTAAGCTTGGAAGCGAGCCACTTGGAAAGTTTTACACAGGTAAGAAGCCTAAGAAAAGACGTGAATGGCGTGGACTTAAGGATACCTGGTATGATTACACAAGATGGCTTGGATATTGGAAAACATTAATAACATTTATAATAAAGCCCAATAATATGAAAGGCTTTTTCAGGTACCGCTGGATGATGAATTATCTGGCACTTCCTGATTTTATGGACAGGCATACAGAGGGTATGAGAGATCTGCAGCTTCGGATGGCGCACAATGCCCTTGGACTCATAGTAACAGATATATGTGGTATGTTAGGACAGATATTTAAGGCAGATCCAGCCATAGGAAACGATAAAGAACTTAATAAAAAAATCGTGCTATTTGATGAGAATATGATGAGTACCCTTATGGGAGGCTTTCCGAATCTTGTATGGCTGTCAGTAGAGGTTCCAGCGGTGTATACAAGTTCAATGATGTCGCAGACAGGTGTAAGCTATTATGTTGATGTGACACATGAATACGGGGTGCCATCAGATGTATGTCCTATGCCAGCAGCTGAGCTTGGTGTTGCGCTTGCAGATGATTTCCCTCTTATTGGCTGTTGTGCAGTGCAATGTAACACAACATGTGATGGAAGTCTTATGGGTAATGGTATAGAGGCAAGATCTTTTAAGATACCGACATTTCAGCTTGCAGTTCCTATAAGGCACAGACAGGAAAGTGTTCAGGAGTATGCAGCAGAAGAGGTGCTTAATGCCATACATTTTATAGAGGAACAGACAGGTGAGAAGTTTGACTGGGATGCATTTTTTAAAAGCATGGAAAGGTTTAACGCAGAAACTGACGAGTTCCTTGAGTGGATGGAAATATCAAAGACAGATTATCCACAGGTTATGGGAGTTACACTTGCACTTTACAGGTATGGTGTTTATCAGGCTGCTGGTGGAAGAAACCAGGCATTTCTTGATATGGATAAGAAGCTTACACGTATGGCGATGGAAGGTTATGAAAAGAAGCTGCCTGCTGCTAAGGAATATCGTCACCGTGCTATGACATGGGGCGTTCAGGCAGCATATTATACAGCGCTTCCTATATGGCTTCTTAACTGTTGGGGAGTTGTGACAATAACAGATATGCTTAGTATGGTATCAACAGAAAAGGTTAATACAAAAGATAAGCATCAGGCTATGCTGGACCTGGCATATTTATATGAGAATATGATTATGAGAAACCGTTCTAACGGTGGATATGAAACAGGCGTTGAGGCACTCTGGAGATTCTGTGAAATGTTCCGTATAGATATAGTTATTATGTATGTACATATGGGATGTAAGTCTATGTCAGGATATCATGGACTTTTTGAAGAAGAGGCAAGAAAGCATGGCGTACATCTTATATGGGTAACTCATAATCTTATGTGTCCAGAGGATGGAAGCAGGCGTGATATGAGAACAGAGATAAACAGATATATGAGAACAGTGTTTAGAGAAGAACCGCTAGACCCTACACTTGAAGATTTCGATGATAAGCAGAACTGGTAGGAAGCTGCGTGGATTGCGCAGCAGGTAAGCATATGCAGAGTATGGAGGACATATGAGTAAGTTTTATGGTGGCTGTGATGCCGGAAGTACATATACTAAGTGTGTAATATTAAATGAAGATGGAAAAATAGTAGCAGATGTTACAAAAAGAAGCAGAATTAATCCTGTATTGAGTGCCAAAGATGCACTTGATACAGCGATAAGCCAGGTGGATGGATTAAATAGTGCAGAGGAGCTTTCATATCTTATTGGAACAGGCTATGGACGTAATAAGGTACCATTTGCTGATGAGAATATATCAGAGATAAGCTGTCATGCCATGGGAGTACATGTGACAGACCCTTCTGTTAAAGCTATCATAGATATAGGTGGACAGGATGTTAAGGGTATAGCGATAGATACTGATGGAACAGTCCTTAACTTTGCCATGAATGATAAATGTGCAGCAGGAACAGGACGCTTCTTTGAGTCTATGGCAAGAGCCTTTGAGATGAGTCTTGATGACTTTTCAAAGCTTTCACTATCAGCTAAGAATGTTATTCCAATAACAGCACAGTGTGCAGTGTTTGCAGAGAGCGAAGTGATATCGCTTGTAGGTGAGGGAAAGCCTATGGATGAAATAGCGGCAGGTATAGAGCTTTCAGTTGCTAAAAGATGCTTTGTTATGGCAAAAAAAGCCGGAGTAGTAGATTCAGTCACACTTACAGGTGGTTGTGCAAAGAACGAAGGTTTAAAACAGGCAATCGAGAAGGTACTTAAGGTAAAGGTTGTAGAGCTGCCGGTGGATCCACAGCTTATGGGTGCACTTGGTGCAGCAGAGTATGCAAGACAGAAGGGAAGAGTTAAGCAGTGATAATATTAAAAATAGCAGCAATAACAGCCATAGTTCTGATTATATTATTTGTACTCACGTTGATCATATATTTCTTTAATCTTGATATGAAGTTTGCCGCATGTCTTATAAAACCGCTTACAGCCTATTATAACTGGTCGGGAAACAGAAGAAAAAAGCATAAAGAAAAGCAAAAGGAAAAGCAGCAGGGATGATGCTGCATAAGAAAGGCTGAATGTAATATGCAGGTTCTAAGTATTTATGATAAAGATATATCAGAGTTAAAGAAGTGCTTTAATTCTGATGCTTATGGAAATATTAAAAAGCTTCCGTCAGATAAATCATGGGAGGTTACAGCACAGGAAAGTCTGGTTCTAAAACGTGATATGGCATATGAGCTTGGTGGAGGTATGAATAAAGCCATTAGTTCAATAGCCTTTACTACGTCAAGTGAATGTGTTAGTGACGACGGAGTATATCTTATGGGAGAAGATCTTCAGGATATAAAGGAAGATATATCATATGCAAGATTCACTTTTATACGGCTGAATGAGTCATATATTAAGGATAATGCAGAAGCCCTGCATGCTGCCCTGCGTGCTGTTGACTATGTGAGATATCATAATTTTCCTAAAGGATATATGATGAGAATATCATCAGTAAAGGAAAGAGAACCAGTAAGAGTGTCAAAACAGGCAATAGCAGATGGCATGACATTTTCACATATAGGCTCTGAGATGATAAATGCATATAGGAAACGTAAGGAAGTTGAAGCAGTGCAGATATACTTTCTGACAAGTGAAACAGCGGATTATGAGCTTTTATATGATAAGGCACATAGAATTGAACAGATTACAGATTCGCTTAATCATATGTTTAACGGACTTGTTATGGATTGTTCAGCCTGTAAAAGCAGAGAGCTGTGTGATGAGATAGATGGGATGAAAGAGTTACATAAGAACCTTTCATCCATCTGATAGAGTCTGGTTGTCTCTGCTTTTTTTGCTTTTGATTTTATTCTTATACATGATGGAATCTACAGCTTTAAAGCAGTTATCAATACCACTTTCGTCTATAGCACCATATCCGGTTGCAACAGAATATGGATAGTCAGTTGTAGCTGCAATATCATTAACAGCCTGATGAAATGTTTTAAGACATCTGTTGATGATATCAAGGCTTGTATTGTTGATTATGACACAGAATTCATCACCGCCGATTCTATAGCACTGACCGATTTCCATGAAATTCTCGTGCATAAGCCTTGCAGTATTCTTAATAGCTTCATCACCGAAACGGTGTCCGTATGTATCGTTGATATGCTTAAGATTATTAAGGTCTGCAATGAGTATATATCTGTGTGATTCTACGCTTAAGCGTTCTTTTTCCATGGCAAGCTCAAAGGCAGAACGGTTGTTTATATGTGTCATGGCATCAGTGAATGCCAGTTCCTTGTATATTTTATTACGTGTGTTTTGTATAAAATTCTCTTTGATAACATGAAATATCGAAAAACTGAAATATACAAGCAGCAAAGCAATACCATATACAGAAAATCTTATTCTTTCAAAAGTTGAATTGTTAGAATAGTAGCGTATAATATCAAGAATAAGAAAGAATGATATTATCATAAAAGATATAAATATATCAAACTTATATTATAATTATTGGTTATGGTATTGGTTGATTCGTTGTTAAGGCATAATCCACTTATCCTTGTATTGCAATATATGGCTATACCTAAGAATAAAAAAACAGTAAGGATAAAACATATACTTATATTGACAGCAGACGAATTTGTATTAAACTTATTAGCGAAGCAATGCTTTTTATTTGAAAAAATATTCTGCATAATTAGATGTTATCCTTTCTGATAATATTTTTGATTGATGGGTTGGAATACCACTTTAGTACTATATATTAGTACCAATTACCCATAAGCCCGGATATTATATCATAGGTCTGTGATTTAATTCAAGTACCAGAATGTATCAAATTAAAATTTTAAGGCATTGGAAATGGAGGATTATTGTGTATAGAGAAGATTATAATGTAGTTATTCCAAAGTTTAACGAGGTTAAGGTATCAATAGATGAGCTTGGTGCAGTAAGTGGAAAGCTTGATGTTAAAACAGGACATGATAATGCAGTTATTATTAATAATGCAATAAGAAGCTTATCTGAAAATGGTGGTGGTACTGTAATAGTACCAGCTGGAATATGGGCATGTGCGCCTATAAGAATATTGTCTGGAATCAATCTTCACCTTGAGGGCCAGGCTATGCTTAAGTTTATAAAGTCAAAGGAAGACTATCCTTTAATAATAACTAATTATGAAGGTCAGCAGTGTATACGTGCTGTCTCACCAGTTACAGCTGAGAATGCAGAAAATATAGCTATAACAGGTGAAGGAATCATAGACGGAAGTGGAGATGAGTGGCGTCCAGTCAAGAGATTCAAGGTAACAGACAAGCAGTGGGAAGCACTTCTTAAGAAGAGTGATAATGTGTTTGCAACGAAAGAAACAGAAGTATGGATGCCATCAAAGTCAAGCCTTGTTGGAAACGAGAAGAATATCCAGGGTGATACACAGGATATTATAGATGAGGCTTCTGAATATTATGATTTTTACAGACCTGTTATGATAAGCTTAAGATATTGCAGGAATATTCTTTTAAAGGGAGTTACATTTATGAATTCACCAGCATGGAATATTCATCCATTTTTCTGTAGGAGTCTTACAGTAGATCATGTAAATGTGCGTAATCCATACTATGCACAGAATGGTGATGGAATAGATGTTGAATCATGTACAGATGTACATATACATCATAGTGTGTTTGAAACAGGCGATGATGCAATATGCATAAAATCAGGAAAGAATGCAGTTGCAAGAACTATAGAGGGTCCATGCAGCAATATATATGTTCATGACTGTCTTGTAAATGAAGGACATGGTGGCTTTGTAATAGGAAGCGAAATGTCAAGAGACGTTAGAGATATACTTGTTGAGAACTGTACATTTACAGGTACTGATGTTGGTGTAAGGATGAAGAGTGCATTAGGACGAGGTGGAGTAGTTGAGAATATAACAATCCGTAATATTAATATGATAAATATTAAGGGTGAGGGAGTAATACTTACAATGTCTTATGTTCTTAATCTTCTTAACCGTAATGAGACTATTGCTATGGACAATGAAGAAGATATTCCATATTTTAAGAATATGAATATGGAAAACATAACATGTCTGGGTTGTAAGGAATTTATTAAGATAGAGCCTTTGCAGGGACGTCCTGAAACAATATCAGATATTGTAGTGAATGGAAAGAAATATTGTTAAAATAAATAATAATATTATTATTATGATATTATTATTGATAATATTTTTATTGAGCATATGAATGTAATGGGGGAAGGAAAAACTGTAATCTGGCAGTTGTTTCTTTCCCTTTTATATGGATAACGAATATTGTGATGTGTGTAATGAAAATATAAAATATGTTTTTCGGATACATGAATGGAGATAAATATGAAAAATAATAAGTATGAAATAGACATGTGCAACGGCACAATAATGGATAAACTCATATCATTTGCACTGCCACTTATGATATCAGGAATGCTTCAGCTTATGTTTAATGCTGTTGATATAATAGTTGTAGGACGTTTTACAGGAAGTCAGGCGTTAGCAGCAGTTGGTTCGACGACAGCGCTTATATGTACATTCACTAATCTTTTTATAGGTGTATCGCTTGGAGCTAATGTACTTGCCGCACGGTTCTATGCTTCAGGAAAGACAAAGGAAATGTCTGAAACAGTACATACAGCTATATTACTTGCTTTAATAAGCGGTATTGCCATGAGTATTATAGGAATATTATGTGCAAGAGAATCTCTTGTGCTTATTGCAACGCCGGATGATATTATCGGGCAGGCAGCATTATATCTCAGGATATATTTTTTGGGCATGCCATTTTTTATGTTATATAATTATGGTGCAGCAATATTAAGGGCGGTTGGTGATACCAAGAGACCGCTTATGTACTTAATAGCTGCTGGTACAGCGAATGCAGTATTAGATCTCATCCTTGTAATTATATTTAAAATGGGTGTAGCTGGTGTAGCCATAGGCACCATAACATCGCAGTTTATTTCGTGTGTACTCGTTATAAGGTGTCTGTGCAAGACAGATGCTATATATAAGTTATACATATCAAAGCTTAGAATAAAGAAGTATTATCTTATCCAGATACTTAAGGTGGGACTTCCCGCAGGTATCCAGAGTACAGTTATTAACTTTTCAAATGTTTTGTTACAGTCATCTGTTAATTCATTTGGAGAAATAGCTATGGCTGGTTACACGGCAGCCAACAATATACTTGGATTTTTATATGTATGAGTTTTACAAGCCAGAATTATGGTGTGCGCAAGTTTAAAAGAATGGATAAGGTGCTTGTTGATTGTGCAATATTGTCAATAATAGTATCTGTAGTTATAGGTGGTGGCTCATATCTTTTAGGGCATCAGATACTAGGAATATATACTAAGCAGGAAGATGTAATACAATGTGGTATGGAGATTCTTTCCATATCAACCATTCCATATTTTTTGTGTGGTCTTATGGATATGATTCCGGGTTCTATGAGAGGAGTTGGATATTCAGCAGTTCCTATGCTACTTTCTATAATCGGAACAGTTGGAACAAGGCTTGTGTGGATATATGGAGTATTCCCTGAGCACAGGTCATTGTATGTTTTGTTTATGTCATATCCAGTTTCATGGGGATTGACGATAGTTATGCAGGCAATATGTCTTGTGTTTGTAAGAAGGAAAATAAGGAAGTAAGATATATAAACACATTGTTGTATTCACCTTTGATATAACGGAAATAACAGAACAAAATAAAACAAAGAAAGAGGAATGATTGATAAAATATGAATAGCAAAATAGGTAATTATAATAAACAACAGTTACAAGATCAGCTTGAGTCTATGGGACTTAAAGGTGATGAAACTATACTTATACATTCATCAATGAAGTCTATAGGTGAGGTTGATGGTGGTGCAGATACTGTGCTTGATGCGTGGATGGAATATTTTAAGGATGGACTTTTACTTCTGCCAACACATACATGGAAGACTGTAAATGCGGATAATCCGGTATATAATCCACAGACAACTCCATCATGTGTAGGACTTCTTACGAATATGTTTATGAAAAGAGATGGGGTTATACGTTCGCTTCATCCAACCCATAGTATGGCAAGTTATGGGAAAAATGCTGCAGAATATCTGGCAGGTGAGGAATATAATAATACACCATGTACTCCTGGTGGCTGTTATGACAGACTTAAGGATGCAGGCGGCAAAGTGCTGCTTGTAGGTGTTGGCCACGAAAGAAACACCTATATACATAGTGTTGAAGAGGTGTTGAATGTGCCTAACAGACTGTCGGATATGCCTATGGAGCTTGTTATAGAACTTCTTAAGGAAGATGAAGATAATAAGAATAAGAAGCTTCCTTACTATAACAGGGCTGACGGCTGGAAAAAATGTATTGATAGTAATGGGGGATACGATAATAATAACAAGTTATGCAGGAAGGTATATGTAAGAAAGCATTACAATGCACAGCAGCCTCATATATCTGAGGATTTCGTCAAGCTGAACCAGATATTCCTTGACAGCGGAGTTGTTAAAAAGGTAAAGTTTGGCGATGCCGACAGTCTTTTGTGTGATGCTAAAGGGATGTTTAATGTTGTAAGACATGTGATTGCACCAGACCCAGAGTGTATTGTAACTAAAGATACATTATCGATGCCAGAGTATTGATTTGATTATAGGAAAAAACTATGACTACATATATTTTATTAGGATTATGCATATGTAATGCTTTATTATATAATAACCACATAAACATATAAGAAATATAGGAATATATTAAAAGAAAGAGAAAGTGGTGGAATATATGAAACAGATATTATGCTTTGGAGATTCTAATACATGGGGACTTATCCCTAAGACTAATAAAAGATATGAGTGGGGCGTAAGGTGGACAAGCCTTCTTAATGAAAGTCTGAATGATAAAAAGGAAGGTGGATATCGTGTTATAGAGGAAGGCTTGTGTGGCAGGACAACCGTATTTGACGACCCGTTAAGAGATGGACGAAATGGTGTAAAGATACTGCCAACTATATTGGAAACCCACAATCCAGTTGACATAGTGATAATTATGCTTGGAACTAACGACTGCAAGACTGTTTACAATGCATCAGCAGAATTTATTGGTCAGGGCGTAAAAAGACTTATCGGACAGGTAAAGAACTACATACCAGATAGTAAAATACTTGTAATATCGCCTATACATCTTGGTGAGGGCGTTTGGGAGTCAGACTATGACCCTGAATTCTCTAGTGCTTCAGTGAGCCTGTCAAAAGAGCTTTCAGATGTATATAAAAAGATTGCAGCACAGGAAAATGTTGGGTTTATAGCAGCTTCAGAGGTTGCCTCCCCAAGCACTGCCGACAGAGAGCATCTTAGCGAGGAAGGTCATAAGAGGCTTGCAGGTAAGGTGGAAGAGTGGGTTAAAAATGTGGCGTAGAATTGGGCTTATAGTCTGGCCTATGCCTGTTGCTTATAAAATTTTAAAATTGTTTGTCGTTTTCATAAACACAAAAAACAATTTAGATATAATCAGAAACATAAGGAATAGCATGATAAAGTATGTCATCGAGCTTTTCCACAGCCTCTTTGGTAGTTTCAATACGTTCCATACTGTAAAGCTTTTCAGCACTTTTATAGCCAAGCAGCATAGTTGTAAGTGTGGCTATTGACATTTTCATAGTATAGTCGGGAGTACCGCTTGTTATACTACAGTGCCCGTCCTTGAACATGACAATGAATCTTCCGTTATTCCAGGAAAGAAGCTCATCTTCGATATCGAAAGCAAAGACACATGCAGGTTCATCAGGGTCGATGGCATATTTTCCAAAAAACTGCTTGATATCGATAATTCTTCCCATAGCATAAGGTCTGATAGTTTCCTTTATATCACTGTCATCAAGCTCAAAGGCTATCGGTTCGCTGTAATAGTTGTTACCACGTACTTCATCAATCATAGAATCGTGGGCATGTATATATTCCCACAGTCCAAGCTGGGCTTCACGGTTTAGATATATCATTTCCTTAACGTGCATAATGTCTGAGCTTATCATATACACCATATATCCATAAGGAACATCATCCCTTGAATAATATATAGCAACCATAGTGTCGTCCTCATCCCAGCGCCAGTATTCTTCCCATGCAAGGTTGTTGCGGTACAGGCAGCCATGGGTTTTTTCGGCGAATTTGGAATGAAGCTTGTGAAATTCCTCATCATCCCATGATACTCTTCGTACATATCCAGGTTCGTGTAACTTTTCTGGAATCTGTCGGTCTTTAATAGTGTATGTCATTTTGTTAGATATGATTTCCCAGCCAAGATTGCGGTAGAGAGGTATTGAATAAGGATATAGCAGTGCAAATGACTTGTGTCCTTCACGCATACGTGTAAGACACTGTATCATAAGTTTTTTCATAATTCCGTGGCCGGTGTATTCAGGATATGTGCATACGCTTGTTACAAAGCCTACATTATAACGTATGCCATATATGTTCATATCAAGTGGATATACGGCAAACTGAGCGATAAGCTCATTCTTATCAAAGCATCCAAGAACGTCAGCTCTTTGAAGAACCGGGAACTTAGACTGCTTTATCTCATCATCTTTCCAGCCAGTTTCGGCAAGCTCAGCTTCTGTTACCTGAAAGGCATATCTTAAAAGTGCATTATATTGTTCGGCATCATCTGTTGTAAGAGGCCTTATTATATATTCTTCATCATTAGGAAAGTTCATAACAATTAATCCTTCTTAATTATTTTAGTACACAAACATTTTAGATTATCGTCATTATTTGTCAAGGTGTAAATAAATGCTATCACAAAAGCTATGATAAATGTCATAATTAATGGAAAATTAATATAAAACATGCTGATAAAATGATACAATAATAAAATAACGGACAAAATTATTCATTGTTTAAAATTAAATGAGCAAAAAATAAGAAAGAAATGAGGTGTTTTTATGTGTACAGCAGCAACTTATAAAACCAAAGATTTTTATATGGGAAGAACTCTTGATTATGAGTTTTCTTGGAGTTATAGTTATCTCCTCACCATAAGAAAACTCATAATCAAGATTTCTTCCAAAATAACAATCCTTATCTTTAAAACATGCAGCAGTACACATAATCACTGCCCCCTTTCAATTGAATCCTAACATAAACGTATAGGTATGTTAAGTCCATAGTTTGACATAATTCACACATACTTTCCAAAGAATATTCTATGTCTCTTATATGTCACTAATGTGAACTGTTTGACAAAACATTATATCAACATATAATAAAATCAAGAGGTGAATTTATGGTACAAGTAGATTTAATTACAGGTTTTTTAGGATCAGGTAAAACAACATTTATTAAGAAGTATGCGAAATATTTAATTGATCAAGGACTGCATATCGCAATATTGGAAAATGATTTTGGCGCGATTAATGTAGATATGATGGTATTAGAAGAAGAATTAGGTGACCAATGTGAACTAGAAATGGTTGTTGGTGGAGGAGATTTAGACTGTCATAGACGTCGTTTTAAGACAAAACTCATTTCTATGGGTATGAGAGGTTTTGATAGAATATTAGTCGAACCATCAGGTATTTATGATGTCGATGAGTTCTTTGATGTACTTCATGAAGAACCATTAGATAAATGGTATGAGATTGGTAATGTGATTGCTTTAGTGAATTCTAAACTAGAAAACAACCTTTCTAAGCAATCAGATTACTTGCTAGGTTGTCAGGTTGCAGATGCTGGTAAAATCATTCTTAGTCGCTCTAGTGAAGCCACAGAAGAAGAAATCAATAACACAATCACACACTTAAATAACACAATGGCTCTTATTAAATGTAAAAGAAGATTTAATAAAGAAGACTGTTTAGATTTAGAAAGGCTCAATAATCAAGACTTTGATTCTATTCTTCATTCAGGTTATGAATTAGAAGGCTTTATTAAGATGTTCTTTAAGAAAGAAGAAGCGTTCTCTACTATGTTCTTTATGAACCAGTCTATTACTAAAGAAGAACTAACAAAAGCCACTCATTCTATCTTTAATGATCCTCTATGTGGTAAGGTATTTAGAATCAAAGGCTTTATACCAGAAAACGATCAATGGATAGAACTTAATGCAACAAAAGATCAGATTACTACTGAAACAATTGCGAAAGGGCAGGAAATCATTATTGTCATTGGTGAATCATTAAATAAAGAAAAGATAGAAGAATACATAAAAAAACCAGCATAGCTGGCCATTGATGAAGTAATATGGGTCTTTAATTTTTGTGGGGGTCAGACCTTCGCTCTAAATATTTGGGG
>OIWV01001325.1_pt1 | contig 21334 bp, 19 predicted proteins | sample 1587751 | NCBI WGS metagenome assembly OIWV01 (sample SAMEA3888913, study PRJEB22519) | human gut metagenome | biome: human gut; feature: human-associated habitat; material: faeces | place: Denmark | collected 2010
CGGAACACCAGCGGCAGATCATTGATACCTTTGTCAACTCGGTCTACGTCTTTGACGACCGGGTCGTGCTCAATTTCAACTTCACGGACGATTCCAAAACCATCTCCCGTGAAGAGGTGTTGGGTTCGAGTGCTGTGGAGAATGCTCCACCAAACGAAAGCCTCTAACGAAAGTTAGGGGCTTTTTTCTTGTGTCTGCCACTGTCTCACGTCAGAGCAGGACGGTACAGGACTCGAACAGGGCGGCGGCACGAAGTGCCGTAAGCAACAGCCCAGTGGGCTGTTGCTTAGCCCGCGGTTTCCACCGGCTAGGAATGTCTACCAAGAAAGCTCCGCCTGCCGGAGCACCATTTGCACCGCCTCGGTTGGGCGGGACAGGACAGGAACAATGTAAGTCAGAGCCATTCGTAAAAAAACAAAGGCAGGGTATCATCGTGGCGATGGTATCCTGCCTTTTTCGCATCTGGGATGGTCTTTCGGTTAATGGTATGGTATACTCGGCTCAACAAATCGGATTTGTGGAGGTAAGTATGATAGTACCTGTAGATGAAACAAATCTTCTTCAAGCCGCAACCATCCATTCAATATCCTGGAAGGAATCGCATCGTGCATTTTGTACTCCTGATTTCATAGAAACACACACGCCAAATCGGCAACGGGAGTATTTGAGAAACAAGATGAACAACGGAACAAAGCTCTATATGCTTGTAGAAGAAAAACCAATAGGGGTTGTTTCTGTAACAAAGGGTTTAATAGAGGATCTTTATATTCTTCCAGATATGCAAAACATGGGTTATGGAACGAAATTGTTACTATACGCAGTAGGCCAATGTACGGATACCCCTACGCCGTGGATTCTTGAGAATAATGTAAATGCTGGGAGACTCTATCGTCGAATAGGCTTTAAGGAGACAGGGAGAAAGAACGCAATAACAAATAAACTTGATGAGATTGAGTTCGCATTGACATAAATTCCCATTTATCGCGCTCTTCCGCAGCAGGGGTGGCCTTCTATCCAAACCTCCAATTTTCCGCACCAAAGGGGCAAAATCTTGGCCAGTATTGCCGTTGCGCCGCAGGGATTTTTGGATTATACTGTTGACTTGTATTTTATTTTGTATTTTCCTGTTCAGTCGAGCCAAAGGAGGCATCCTTACGAACTATCTGTTTCAATTTGCGCGCATTCTGGCGTTCTGCTTTTTGGGCGAGATCTGCCACGCAGTGCTCCCGCTCCCCATCCCGGCCAGCATCTACGGCCTGCTGCTGCTCCTGGCCGCGCTCCGCTTCGGCATCGTGAAGCTCGAGCAGGTCAAGGAAGTGGGCCTGTTCCTCACCGGCATCTTCCCGCTGCTGTTTGTGCCTGCCGCCGCGGGCGTCATGGAGCTGTGGGCAGAGATGGGCGAGATGCTGCTGCCCATCGTCATCGCCATCATCCCGGTGACGGTGCTGGTCCTCGTGAGTGCAGGCCGCACCACCCAGGCCCTCACCAGCCGCCGCGCTGCAAAGAAGGAGGCCGAACATGACTGAGCTTTTACAGGGCTTCCTCTCCGGGTCCGCCGCGTGGGGCGTGCTGCTGACGCTGGCCGCTTTCGCACTGGGTACTCTCCTCAACAAAGCCACCGGCAAGGCCATCTTCAACCCGCTGCTGCTGGGCAGCATCTTCGTCATCATCCTGCTGAGTGTGCTGAACATCCCCTACGCCGACTACAAGGTCAGTGCCGCCCCGGTGAACTATCTGCTGCTGCCGGCCACCATCAGCCTCGCTATCCCGCTGTATGAAAAGTGGGACCTGCTGAAAGAGAACGCCGCCGCCATCATCGCGGGCATCTCAGTGGGTACGCTGGTGAGCCTCGGCAGCGCTTTGGCTCTGGCCCTCGCGCTGGACCTCACCCGGGAGCAGTACGCCACCCTCCTGCCGAAGTCCGTCACCACGGCCATCAGCATGGACGTCGCCGCTGAGCTGGGCGGCATCGCGGCCCTGACGGGTGCCATCGTCATCCTCACCGGCATCGCGGGCAACCTGCTGGCCGAGGTGGTCTGCAAGATCTTCCACATCACCGACCCCATCGCAAAGGGCGTCGGCATCGGCACCTCGGCCCATGCCGTAGGCACCAGCAAAGCTCTGCAGATGGGTGAGGTCGAAGGTGCCATGAGCGGCCTGTCCATCGCCGTGGCCGGCGTCCTCACCGCCGTGCTCTGCCCCTTCTTCGTCAGCTTCATTCAGTAAAGATAGACAAAGTATCGCCCTCTGTACCGGCACAATGCCAATACAGACGGCGATACTTTTTGCTTTTTAAGACCCGGCTTCTTCCCGCTCGGCTTTCTGGCGTTCCACCTCGGCGATGACCTCGGCGGCCTTTTCGTCGATGGCCCCCGGCTCTGCCGCCGGAGGGGCCAGACAGTAGCCCTGCAGCAGGTCTACACCCATCTCGAGCACCTTGCGCAGCTCCGACAGCGTTTCCACGCCCTCAGCCAGCACCTGCACATCGCGCGGGTGGGCGTAATCGATGAGCGTCATGAGGAACTGCTGTTTGTCGGCATCGGTATCAATGCCCCGGATGATGGCGATGTCCACCTTGACATACTTGGGCGCGATCGTCAGCAGGCTGTTGCCATTGCTGTAGCCGCTGCCGTAGTCATCCAGCGCAAAGACGCCGGACGAACCGGGGGCATTCCGCTTCCGTTCCAGCTCTCGCTCGTTCATCTCTTCCTCTTCGGTGATCTCCACCACCAGCTTCGGAAGGATGGCACTGTGGGCCTCGCAGTAGCTCGCCCAGTCCTCATTGCTCAGGCTGACACTGGCGATGCTGTTGACGAAGATGAGAGCGTCGGCGTCCAGTTTACCGGCAGCCTCCAGCTCCTCGTAGCACTCGCAGGCCCGGAAGAAAGTCAGCTTCTCAATATCATACAACCGGCCCATCTCGCTGGCCAGCTGCATTACCGTGAGCGGCGAACGCAGGGTCGGCAGCTGAGGCCGCATCAGGGCCTCGTAGGCCACCACATGGCCGTCGTGAGCCGAGACGATGGGCTGGAAGTGGTAGTCCACCCGCCGCTCCCGGATGAGCTTTTCAAAGTCGCTGCGCTGCTCCATCGCATAGACACCGGCGCGGTAGCGCTCCATGTCGAACTCCCGTACCTCGCCCTTGGTCGAGTGCTTGACTTCATACATTGCAAAGTCCGCATACTTCTTGAGGGTTTCGAGGTCCAGTGCATCCTCCGGATACCATGCCACGCCGCCGGACATCCGGATGCACAGTCTCTTGCCGTCCGGCAGAGTAGCACTGCTCTGGGCAAAGTTCTCTTCCAGCTTTTTGATGTCCGCCCGCAGGGCCTCCCGCGTCTCATAGCCGTAAAACAACAGCAGGAACTCGTCGCCGGAAAGGCGGGCCACCACAGTGCCGCTGGGCGAGCCCTGCTGTAAGCTGTGGGCCGTCTGCCGCAGATAAACGTCACCCCAATCGTGGCCATAAGTGTTGTTGATGGTCTTGAGGTTGTCGAGGTCGGTCATCATCAGGGCCGCGTGACGGAGAGTATCGGGCTTCTCGAACAGCTCCCCGCAGACCCGGAAGAAGGCCTGACGGCTGTACAGCCCGGTCAGGGCGTCGTAATCGCGCTCGTGCTCGATGCGGCTGCGCTCGGCCACCGCCGCCTTGTAGTTGTCGGTGCTCAGGGTCACGATGGCTTCCGCCAGCTGGTCCAGCTCCCGGATGCCGGTGCGGGAAAATTCCGGCACAGCCTTGCGCTGTTCCTGTGCGTCCACCAGCTCTTTCGAGAGCTGTGCAACGGGCTGTGCCAGACCATAGCTGACGAAGAAGGCGCAGGCCAGACCGATGCCCAGTGTCAGCAGCACGGCAAGGCCCAGCAGCTTCGTCACCGACTGGGAGAAGCTGAACAGATCGTTCTCGCCCACCACGCCGACGAGCAGCCATCGCTCACCCGAGAAGGGGGCGTTGCGGCTGTACAGGCCGATCTGCCGGATGCTGGCGATCTGCTGCTTACCGTCCATCATGTAATACCAGCAGTTGTTGCTGCGCTGGAGCGTCAGTTCCCATTTCGCATTCCGCAGCGGTACGCTCTGCTCGCCGGTGTTGGAGGTGACATGAAGAGCCAGCACCTCGCCCCGCAGGTCGGAGGTGGTGGAGGCCAGCAGATAGCTGCCGTGATGGTCGCTCTGCAGCTCGTCCCACGGGAGTTTGGTGTCCATGTAGCTTTCCAGAAGCTCGACGCCCAGAACGCCGTAGACTGTGCCGTCGTCCAGGATAAGGGGCTGCGCGTAGGCGATGGCCTCGCGGTCGTCGCCCAGCAGCTTATACGGCAGAGTCGTCCAGCGGCCATAGTTTGCCTCCCCCGTACGCTCGTCGTCTTCGTAGGCAGTCTGGAAGGGGCGGACATAAAACACATCCTGCTCTCCGTCCAGATACTGCAGTGCAGGCGACCACGCCTTATCCGTAGTGATGTCAAAGGTCTGCACCAGCTCCGACGGAGCGCACTCAAGCAAAATATCCGAGTTTACCACAGAGGGGACTGCATCCGGGTCGAGGTCGCGCAGGTAAACGCAGGGCAGGCGGTCTCCGGAGGTGCGGTCCGTGAAGTCGTGGGTATTCAGGATGAGGAAGATGCCCGAAATGCGCTTGGAGCGCAGCGTCTCAAGCATCCTGGGGGCTGCAGCCTGCAGCAGCGGCAGGCTGTCGCTGCTGCTGGAATCCAGCGTCTTGAGGGAAAGCGTTTCGTCGTCCAGCATCTGCTGGGCGGTCTCATTGATGTAGGTCGAAAGATCCGTCAGTTCCTGTGCCTGCTGGAGCTGGTCCTGAATGTAGCCTGCACGGTTCTCCACCTGCTTGTCCAGGATGTCCACCGCGTTCTTATCCAGTTGGAGGGTAACGCCGCTGACCGCAGTGGCCGAAGCCATCAGCATGACCACGATGGCCAGCATGACCATCAGCGCCGAGAAGATGGTAACGAAAATCGTATGCTCTCTCCCCTTCGCTTCATCCCGCATCAGCAGTTTCATGCTCTCCCCCTCCTTCCGCTCGTTTTTGTAAGATGCCTCAGCCCTCGTACTGGCTCAGTGCGTCACAGAGGCTCTGGTACCATGCCTCAAAATACTCATCCGTCAGGAATTCCGCCTCGGCCTCTTCCGCACTCTCGCCTGCTGCGAGACGCTCTTCCACCGTGGCGCGGTCTGCCGTGGCAAGGTCGCTCATGCTGTAGTTCAGCTTGCTGCGGGCGTCGGTGCCGCCCTCAAAGGCTTTGGTCGTGTACAGTTCATTGGTATTCACTGCGTCCACGGCCTCCATCAGGACGTTTTCCATGTTGCCGGTCAGGGTAAGGCCGCTGCTGTGGATAGCATCCATATCGTTGGCGGCATAGGTCACGGGCAGATAGCCGGAACCCACTGCAAATGCGATGTTGTTTTCCGGCTGGGTGAACCACTTGAGGAAGACCACGCTGGCTTCCACCTCGGCATCGGTGGTCTTTGCCACGGCCATACCGGCACCCTGCTGGACAGAGACTTTCTCGCAGCCCTCAAAGTGCGGCGTGGGCAGGACTTTCAGCTCGATGTCGTGGCTCTCGGTGTCGCTCAGCATCACCTGCGTCGGGAAGTAGGTCGCGCTGGAGTTGGAGCCGATGTAGGCCAGAATGCTGCCGATTTTAATATCGTCGCTGCGGAAGTGGCCGCTGGCGGTGGCCCAGCCCTTGATGTAGGGAACATAGTAGTTATCCCACAGCTTGCGGGCCACGTCCTCGCTCAGGCCCATGGTCATCTTGCCGTCCTTGACGTCAAAGATAGTCTCGCCCAGCTCTTTTGCGCCGATGAGCATATAGTTTGCCATCGCGTCGCGGCCAAACAGGGCTTTGCCGTCGTTGGGCGTATCGGTCTGGGCATCCGTCCAGTTGTAGTAGGCTTCGGCGGTCTTGACCAGACCCTCCACCGTCTCAAGGTCGGAATACCGTGCGCCGGTGGCGGCAGCGAAGAGCTTCCAGTCGGTATCATTCAGGAACAGAAGCTCCGTGGACTTTGCCACCGGGAAGATCTTGATGCTGCCGCTGTCGTCGAAGTCGCCCTCGGTCAGGTAGCTGTCCACATAGGCGGCGCGCTCCTCGTCGGTGAAATAGGGAGCAAGGTCAGCCAGCTCGTCCATCTGGTCCATGGCATAGGCGGTGTCTGCATAGGCCATAAAGATGTTGGGCATGGCAGAAGCGCCCACCTTGCCCTGTGCCGCAGCCATCACCTGCGTCTCGAGGTCGTTGACGCTGCCCTGGCTGTAGCTCTCCACGGTAATGTTCTTTTCCTTGCCGACGGTATCGTTGAAGGTATCCACCAGCTTATTGAAGCTTTCCAGCTGGTCGCCGTTGTAATATGTCCAGACGCTCAGATTCACCGGCTCGGTGTTACCCTGTGCAGTGCTCTGAGCGCCCCCGCAGCCCACGAGGCCCAGCACCAGAGCTGCAGCCGCTGCAAACGCGGCCAGACGGCGCATTCCGATTCGTTTCACCATTAACTTTCTCCCCATTATGAAGATTTGTTTATTCCCAAAGATATTTTTATCATACCACCACGCGGCCAGAGATGTAAACACGTTCTGTCAAAATCAGCAATATCACAACAACTCTTTTCGGATTTTGTCGATTTTTACGCTTTCTCTTTTCCACAAAAAAGCAGGGCAGGCCCGCGCCGCCCAAAGCTTCCAGCTTTTGGCAAAGCGCAGGTCTGCCCTGCATCGGATATTCAGATTACAGCTTGCTCAGCTGGGGACCCTGAGCGGTATCCTTCACGGCCCAGCCCATCTCGGTGAGCTGTGCGCGGATGGCGTCGGCGGCAGCCCAGTCCTTGGCCTTCTTGGCGGCGGCACGCTTCTCCACCAGTTCAGTCACCTCGGCGGGAACTTCGTCCTTCTTGCGGTTGTACATCAGGCCCAGCACGCCGGTGATCTCGTCGAAGGCGGCAGCGCCGGCTTCGAGAGCAGCCTTACTGGAAGCGGCGGACAGGGTGTTGATGTCCTTCACGAGGTCGAAGACAGCAGCCAGGGCATCGGGGGTGTTCAGGTCGTCGTCCATGGCGGTGCAGAATTTTTTCTTTGCTTCCTCGGCTTTCTCCTTCAGCGTCTCGTCGGTGCCGAACTCGGTCTTGCTCAGGGCAAAGTCGAGGTTCTCGCGGCAGGTGTAGAGACGCTCGAGGCTGTTCTTGCAGCTCTCGATGAGGTCCACGGTGTAGTTCAGCGGCATCCGGTAGCCGGCGGTCAGCATGAAGTAGCGGATGGGCTCGTAGCCGTAGAGGTTGGCCACGTCGCGGACGGTGAAGAAGTTGTGCAGGCTCTTGGACATCTTCTGATTATCCACATTGATGAAGCCGTTGTGCATCCAGTAGCGGGCGAACTCGCAGCCGTTGGCACACTCGCTCTGGGCGATCTCGTTCTCATGGTGGGGGAAGATGAGGTCCTGACCGCCGCAGTGGAGGTCGATGGTCTTGCCCAGATGGGTGCGGCTCATGGCGCTGCACTCGATGTGCCAGCCCGGACGGCCCATGCCGTAGGGGCTCTCCCATGCGGGCTCGCCGGGCTTTGCGGCCTTCCAGACGGCGAAGTCGGCGGGATCTTCCTTCAGGTCGTCCTCCATCTGGCTGCGCAGCTCGCGGTTGCCGCTCTCGAGGTCGTCCAGCTTGAGGTGGCTCAGCTTGCCGTACTCGGGGTCGCTCTTGACGCGGAAGTAGACGTCGCCGTTCTTGGCGACATAGGCGTGGCCGCTCTCGATGAGGTCTTTCACGATGTCGAGGATCTGCTGGATATGCTCGGTAGCGCGGGGCTGGACGGTGGGCTTTTTGCAGTTCAGACCGGCGGCATCCTTGAGGTACTCGGCCTCGAAGCGCTGGGCGACTTCCTTCATGGAAGTACCCTCTTCCTGGCCCTTCTTGATGAGCTTGTCATCGATGTCGGTGATGTTGGAGACATAGATGACCTTGTTGCCGCGGTACTCAAGGTAACGGCGCAGGGTGTCGAAGACGATGAGCGGGCGGGCGTTGCCGATGTGGATATAGTTGTAGACGGTGGGGCCGCAGACGTAGATGCGGTACTCGCCCGGCACCTGCGGCACGAACTCTTCCTTCTGGCGGGTCAGGGTGTTGAAGATCTGCATAGTTAAATACTCCTTTTTGTGGGACAGACCGGAGCCGTGATTATAAACCTCTCAGTCTCGCTTTCGCTCGACAGCTCCCCTATCGAGGGGAGCCCTTGGCAAAGAGGGCCAGCTCCTGCGAGCCTGCCCGAAAAAGCAAAAGCCTCCAACGCCATGCCAAAAGCACAGCATCGAAGGCGGTCTTTTCTCAAAATCGCGGTTCCACTCCGGTTTGTCGCTCAAAGCCGATAACGGCGGCCATCCGCACTGCGATACTCAGCTTCCCGCAGCGTGCTGCCCGGGCGCACTTCACGCGGCGGTCTGCAAACAGGCTTCCAGCTAACGGCCCGTTCTCTCTGCCCAGACGATGCAGCGCTACTCTGCCCGGATAAACGCATTTATCCTTTTACAAACTTATTATAATAGCCGCCGGGGCGTAAGTCAAGCGTTTGACTCCCCTGCCCGGCTTGTGCTACACTGGGCAAAAATGCAGCCCGGAGGTTTTATCATGCAGCTTATCACCGAACGTCTTTTTCTCATCCCCCTGCAGCCCGATGGGATGCGCGCCCTTCTGGCCCGCACCACCGACCCGGAACTCATTCAGCCCTACACCGATATGCTGAACCTTTCCCTCGCCCACCCCGAGCAGTGGGTCTGGTACACCGCATGGGGGCTTTACCAGAACGATTCCGGCGACTGGGTAGGCGACCTCTGCTTCAAGGGCCTGCCCGAAAACGGCCAGCCGGAAATTGGCTACGGCCTTCTGCCGGAATATGAACATCAGGGCTACGCCACCGAGGCTGTCCGCGCCGCCTGCCGCTGGGCCTTCGAACAGCCCGGCGTCACCGCCGTCGAGGCCGAGACCGCCCCCGATCATGCTGCCTCGCAGGCGGTGCTGCACCGGGTGGGCTTTGTTCCGACCGGGACTGTGGGCGCGGAAGGGCCGAGGTTTATTTTGCGCCAAAAGCCTTGACTCCATCGTCAAATCAGCGCTTTCCCCCTTTACATCGCCCTCAACTTGTGCCATAATTTATTCTAATATAGCAGTTTGCGTTTTCAATGGTCTGGCAACATCCGCAAACTGCATATCGCAAATATGCTGTTACCCATAGGCATATCTGTGGAACTTGCGATTAAGGGAAGCTGTCCTCGGCGCGGCGATTCGGCGGCGCGGGGCAGCAAGAGAGGGGTAATCTGCTATGAGTAAGATCATCATTCCGGCAAACTACACGCCCGCGCTGAACCTGTACGACACCCAGCGCGCCATCGGCACCGTGAAGCGGCTGTTCGCTGACACCCTGTGCGCCACACTGAATCTCTACCGCGTGTCGGCACCGCTCTTCGTCGAGGCTTCTACCGGCCTGAACGACGATTTGAACGGCGTCGAGCGGAAGGTCACCTTCGACACCAAGGACAGCGGCATCGAGGTGCAGGTCGTTCAGTCGCTGGCCAAGTGGAAGCGCAAGGCCCTGAAAGACTACGGCTTCCGCGTGGGCAAGGGCCTCTACTGCGACATGAACGCCATCCGCCGCGACGAGGACATGGACAACCTCCACTCCATCTATGTGGACCAGTGGGACTGGGAGAAGGTCATCCGTGAGGAAGACCGGAACGAGACGTATCTGAAGAACGTCGTGCGCTCCATCGTGTCGGCGGTCTGTGCCACCGAGATGAACCTGCACGCCATGTTCCCCCAGCTGCAGGATCTGCCGCTCCACACCCCCAACGTCACCTTCATCACCACCCAGGAGCTGGAGGATAAGTACCCCGACCTGACCCCGAAGGAGCGGGAGAATGCCATCGTCAAGGAGAACGGCACCACCTTCCTGATGAAGATCGGTGCTCCCCTCAAGAGCGGCAAGCCCCACGATGGCCGCGCCCCCGACTACGACGACTGGGATCTGAACGGCGACCTGCTGTTCTGGAACGAGCCGCTGCAGTGCAGCTACGAACTGAGCAGCATGGGCATCCGCGTCAGCCCCGAGAGCATGGACCGCCAGCTCACCGCCGCCGGCTGCGACGACCGCCGCGAGCTGCCCTTCCACAAGGCTGTGCTGAACGGCGAGCTGCCCTACACCATCGGCGGCGGCATCGGCCAGAGCCGTCTGTGCATGCTGCTGCTGGGCAGCGCCCACATCGGTGAGGTGCAGGCAAGCGTCTGGGACAACGCCACCCGCGAAGCCTGTAAGAAGGCAGGCATCCCGCTGCTGTAAGACTGTATACAAAAAGGACTGATGCATCCGCAGCAGTCCTTTTTCTTATGTCCTGAATTCCAGACCCACCTTGCTTTTTCTCCCGTTTCCGCCCAGCCACCAGAGCAGGAAGGCGTACAGCAGGTTCGTGACGAGGATGATGGTAAACCACATCAGCGTCTCCTGAATGGTCTGGTCGTATACCCGCATAAAGGGGTAGGGGCCGTCGATGGTTCCTGTAATATTGCCGTGCAAATCATACAGACCGTATAGGATCGTCGGTACCAGCGCCCACCAGACCTGCCGCAGCGGCAGGCGGGGCAGACGCTCGAAGAGCACCAGCGACAGAATCGCCAGCACCGGGTTGAGGAAATGGTGGTAGAGCATCGAGCCCGTGAAAAGCATGATGTACCAGCCGTTGCCGTCCTCGTACATGGGGGCCAGAATGATGACCACCGTTAAAAAGGTCATGGCGAGGCAGCTGGTGGAGATGAACTTGAGCCGCTTGAGCCAGAGGGGCAGCTCCCGCCCGGTGAAGATGCAGCCCAGCTGCCACAGACCCACCAGCAGACAGACCGCGCCGTTGAAGATGTTGGACAGCTCGGTGTACATCGTGAACATGATGGTCCCGCCCATGGCCCAGCTCATGGGGACGGCGATGGTCTCGAAGTACACAATAAGGAAGTTCATTGCCGCCGAGGCCAGCTTCCGCAGGACAGTCAGGATGTTTTTCAGCACCGTTTCACTCTCCTATCTGTAATTTTTTGTTGGAATATCAAAGAAACGAGCGGTTTTTTCCGCTCGTTTCTTTTTTACACCCGGACGGGCGCTTATTTTGCCGTATTGATGAAGCTGCGGTTATCCCACAGGTACTTGATGCCGGAGATGGCGGTGACAGCGGCCACGACCCAGCACAGCACAGAGGCGATGTCTGCACACTGCTGGCCCAGCACATTGCCGGTCAGGGAGACCGTAAAGTAGTAGAAGATGATGGTCAGCATCTGAAGTACGGTCTTCACTTTGCCCCACATATTGGCGGCGATGACCTTGCCGTCCTTTGCACCGGCGGCCACCATGCGGAGGCCGGAGACGGCGAACTCGCGGGCCAGAATGATGCAGAGCACCACAGGACTGCACACGCCGTCCCGCATCATGTAGATGAAGGCTACCGTCGTCAGCAGCTTGTCGGCCAGCGGGTCGGCGAACTTGCCGAAGTCGGTGACCATGTTCCACTTGCGGGCCAGATGGCCGTCGAGGAAGTCGGTGAAGCTGGCCACGGCGAAGATGAGGCCGGCGATGAGGTAGTACCGCGGGTTGTAGCTCGGCGTGATATACTGGCCGAGCGAGACGAAGATCATGAACACCGGCACCAGCAGGATGCGGGTCAGAGTGAGTTTATTGGGCAGATTCATACAAAATTAACCTCCAATCTGTTATTTTGCAACAGTACCATACAAATCGTAAAGGTCGCTGTCGTCCACCAGCACATCATAGAACTCGCCGGGGTAGAGTGGCTCTTCGCTGGACACGCAGACGTTGCCGTCCACTTCGGGGGCATCGGCAGCGGTGCGGCAGAGGTAGAGGCCGCTCTCGTCGTCCACACCGTCACAGAGGACGCGGACAGTCTGGCCCACCTTTGCGGCCTGCTTCTGGGCCATGATGCCGGTCTGGATCTGCATCACCAGCTCAGCGCGCTTGTCCTTGACTTCCTGATCGATTTGGCCGTCCATCTTGGCGGCAACGGTGTTCTCCTCGGCGGAGTAGGCAAAGCAGCCCAGACGGTCGAACTGCACTTCCTTCACGAAGTTGCACAGGTCCTCGAACTGCTCTTCCGTCTCACCCGGGAAGCCCGCAATGAGGGTAGTGCGGAGAGTGATGTTCGGGATCTCACGGCGCAGCTTGCCGATGACGTCCAGCAGCTCGGCGCGGTTGGAGCGGCGGTTCATATTTTTCAGGATCGTGTCGTTGCAGTGCTGGATGGGCAGATCGAGATAAGGCAGGACCTTCTCGTTCCGCTTCATGGCGGCGATGAAGTCGTCGGTGATGCGCTCCGGGTAAGCGTACATGATGCGGATCCACTCGAGGCCGGGGATCTTGTTCAGCTTGTCCAGCAGCTCACAGATGCTGCCCGGCTTGCCCCAGTCCTCACCGTAGGCGGTAGGGTCCTGGGCCACGATGATGAGCTCCTTGACGCCCTCACCGGCCAGCCAGCGAGCCTCGGCCACACAGTCGGCCATCTCGCGGCTGCGCAGCGGGCCGCGGATGCCGGGGATCGCGCAGTAGTGGCAGCGGTTGTTGCAGCCCTCGGCGATTTTTAAGTACGCATAGTGGGCAGGCGTGCCGATGACGCGCTTGCCGCCCAGAGGAAAGTCCTTCTTGAGGCCGTAGCTCTCCAGATGTTCTTCACCGTTGAACAGACGGGCCACGATGGAGTCGATGGCCTTGTTGGAGGCACAGCCGACCACGGCGTCCACCTCGGGGATTTCTTCCTCGATCTGGCTGCGGTAGCGCTCGGCCAGACAGCCGGTGACGACGACCTTCAGGTTGGGATTCGCCTGCTTGTAGGAGCAGGCCTCAAGGATGTTCTCGATGGCCTCGGTCTTGGCGCTCTCGATGAATCCGCAGGTGTTGACGAGGATGACGTCCGCATCTGCGAGGTCAGCCACCGTCTCGTGGCCCGCCGACAGCAGGATGTGGACCATCACGTCCAAATCGACCTGATTCTTCGGGCAGCCAAGGGAAATACACGCAATTTTCATATGGGGTAATACTCTCTTTCTCTCTTGAGGGTCAATTTTCTTCTTCTACTCTTTTGATTGCTTCTTTTATAATAGGATATGCAAACCCCCGCCGGGCCAGCGCAGCCACCACAAGGTCTTTCCGCCCTGCGGCCAGCTTGCCGCGGTACCGCCCTTCCACGAGGGCGGCGGCGGCTTCCAGCTCCGGGTCTCCGCCCGCTTCGTCCGGGGCGTAGACCTCTTCCAGCGCAGCAGAGATCTGCTGTGCGCCCAGCCCCTTCTGCCGCAGATCCTGCGCGGCAGCGCGGCGGCTCTTGCGGGCGACCAGCAGGCCGTGCGCCCGGGTCCGGGCGTAGCGCTCGTCGTCCACATACTGCCGCTCCACCATCTCCGCCACCACAGCGGCGGCGGTGGGCTGGGTAAACTTCCGCCCCAAGCGCTCATAGAGCTGCCCGGAGGAAAGCTCCTGCCCGGCCAGAAGCTCCATGGCCCGGGCGCGGGCCTTGGCGGCGTCGGTGGACTTTTCTTCTTCGGCCAGCGGATGGCCTCTTCTCGAAAAGGACATTTAGTCCTCCACCATGATGTCCAGCTCGCTCTCGCTGCTGCGGGCCGGGGCCTTGACGACAGGCTCCTTGGAGGCAGAAGCGGTCTCGCCGCCCTCTTCCTTCTCTGCCGCAGCGGCAGCAGCTTTGCCCGCCGGGCGGCGGGTGGCGTAGAGCTTGTCCGCGTTGGCGCGGATCTGGCCCTCGATGTCGTTGGCGATCTCGGGGTTATCCTTGAGGAACTGCTTGGCGTTGTCACGGCCCTGACCCAGACGGATGTCGCCGTAGTTAAACCATGCGCCGCTCTTCTGGACGATGCCCAGCTTGACACCCACGTCGATGAGCTCGCTCATCTTGGAGATGCCCTCACCGAACATGATGTCAAATTCAGCCTCACGGAACGGAGGAGCCACCTTGTTCTTAACGATCTTGGCGCGGGTGTGGTTGCCGATGAACTGGCCGGAAGAGTCCTTCAGGCCCTCGACGCGGCGGATGTCGATGCGGACAGAAGAATAATACTTCAGGGCGCGGCCGCCGGTGGTAACTTCGGGGTTGCCGTAGACGATGCCCACCTTCTCGCGCAGCTGGTTGATGAAGACACAGACCGTGTTGGTCTTGCCGATGACGCTGGTCAGCTTGCGCATAGCCTGACTCATCAGACGGGCCTGCAGGCCGACGTGGCTGTCACCCATCTCACCCTCGATTTCGGCACGAGGCACCATAGCAGCGACGGAGTCCACGACGATGGCATCGATGGCACCGGAGCGCACCAGCGCCTCGCAGATCTCCATGGCCTGCTCGCCGGTATCCGGCTGGCTGACCAGCAGCTCGTCGATGTTCACGCCCAGTGCGGAGGCATAGGCCGGGTCGAGGGCGTGCTCGACGTCGATGAAGGCCACCTCGCCGCCCTTTTTCTGCGCCTCGGCGAGGATGTGGAGGGCCAGCGTGGTCTTACCGCTGGATTCCGGTCCGAACACCTCGATGATACGGCCGCGCGGCACACCGCCCACGCCCAGCGCCAGGTCGAGGCCGAGGCTGCCGGTAGAGATGGCGTCCACCTGCATGGCGGTGTTATCGCCCAGCTTCATGATGGCGCCCTTGCCGAACTGCTTTTCGATTTGGGCCAGCGCAGTTGCCAGCGCATCCTTCTTTGCGCCCGGCTCCGTCTTCTGGGTGGCGGGGGCGACGTTGTTGTTCTGATTCTTTGCCATAGCGTGCTGCTCCTTTATCACATGGCCTGCGGGGTGCAGGCGGTACTATACAGATTCTTTCCTCTATAGTATATCACAGATTTCAAATATTACAACAGATAGTTGTAGATATTTTCACTTTTTCTCACGCTTATTTGGGTCTCCGGGCCGTCACGCAGCGGTCATTGCCGCCGAAGTCCTTCCGGCAGGCAATGTCTGCCCAGCCGTTTGCTTCCAGCAGGGCGGTCACGGCCTCCCGCTGCTGCCAGCCGATCTCCAGCGCCAGCGCACCGCCGGGGCGCAGAGCTTTCTGGTAGTGTTCCGCGATGGCCTTATAAAATACGAGGCCGTCTTCCCCGGCTTCCAGCGCCATGGCCGGCTCTTTGGCCACTTCGGGCTGCAATTCGCTCATCTCCTGCGCTGTCAGGTAGGGCGGGTTCGAGACGATGAGGTCGAGCTGACCCTCGGGCAAGCTCTCCCAGTAGGTAAAGAGGTCACCCTCCACCGGCTCTGCGGCGCGGGTAGGCTTCATGCCCCAGTCGAAGGCCGGCTCTTCAAAAGGCGAGGCGTCCAGCACATTTTCGGTGCTGCCGCCCCGGCCTTTCAGGGCCAGACGGGTATTTTTCTCGAGATAGACGTAGGCTTCCGGGCTCTTTTCCACGCAGACGACCTGCGCCGCCGGGCAGAGCCGCTTGACGCCAAGGCCCAGACAGCCGGTACCGGCGCAGAGGTCCAGCGCCCGGGGCGCTTCCACGCCCGCCAGCATCTCGGCAGCCGTCTCAGCCACCACCTCGGTATCAGCACGGGGACAGAGCACGCCCGGCCCCACGGCCAGTTCAAAGTCGAGGAAAGGCCAGCTGCCGCAGAGGTATTGCAGCGGCTCCCGGGCCGCGCGGCGAACGGTAAGTTCTTCGAGCTTTGCCGCTTCGGCGGCGTCCAATGGACGGTCAGAAAGGCGGACGTCCCGGCCTGTCGCCAGCCGGAACAGCTCCCGGGCGTCGAAATCTGCGTCCGGACAGCCCGCCGCCGTCAGCCGCGCTTCCACGTCTTTGACCGCTGCACGGGGCAGCATCGCTTCGCTCACCATTTGCCGTCCTCCGGGTCTTCGGGCAGCACCGGCGTCACGGCGGCGATGGCCACCTCAATCATGCTGTCGTCGGGTTCAAAGACAGTCAGCCGCTGCACCCAGAGGCCGGGCTGACGGATGATGCGGGTGGCGATGTTGTCCGAGCGGCCGCACCACTTGAGCAGCTCGTAGCTGATGCCCATCACGACAGGCAGGAGCAGCAGCTTGAACAGGACACGGAGGCTGGTGCTGCTCCAGGGCAGCACGCTGTAGAGGAAAACACTGACGATGACCACCAGAATGAGGAAGCTGGTGCCGCAGCGGGGGTGGAAACGGGTGTACTTGCGGACATTCTCCACGGTCAGCTCGTCGCCGGCCTCGTAGCAGGCGATGGTCTTGTGCTCTGCGCCGTGATACTCGAAAACGCGGTGGATCTCCTTCATCTTGGAGATGGCCACCATGTAACTGAGGAAAATGGCCACTTTCAGCACCGCCTCGAGGATGACTCTCGGCCAGCGGGTCAGGATGACCACCTTGCCGAGGCCGCCCACCAGCACCGTCGGCAGAACGGTGAACAGCAGGATAGCGAACAGGCCGCCCACGAGGGCCGCACCGGCCATCAGGATGTCCTCGGCCTTCTTGCCCAGATGGTCGCCCACCCATTTTTCAAAGGCAGACTCTTCCTCTTCGGCGTCGTACTCGTCGCCCATGCTCACCTGCGCAGAGTACATCATGTAGCGGTAGCCGGTGATGAGGCTCTCTATCATCGAGATGGCTCCCCGCACGAGAGGGATCTTGGCCCAGATGCCGTGTTTCGGGGTGTCTTCTATCTTCGTTTCGATGGTGCCGTCAGGCTTGCGCACAGCGCAGCAGATGTGCTCCGGGCCGCGCATCATGATGCCTTCCATCAGGGCCTGACCGCCCACACTGGTCTTGAAGCATTCCTTCTTGGGTTCGTGATTCATAAAATGGATTTCTCCTGTCAGTTTTTGACCTTTATTCTATCATATAAATATGACAAAATCTTGGAAGTTGTTTTCGTAAGCAGGGTGCGCCGAATGGCGAGGATTTTTGTCAGCAGACAAGGCGATTTTCCGCAGCAATCCTGACGGATTGCAAGGGAAAGCAACACGGTATGCTGGCAAAAAGACCGCTCAGGCGGTGTGCAATGCTTAGAAAACGGCTTCTTATTTTTTATAGAGCGGCAGGCCCAGTGTCACCACCGTACCCCGGCCCAGAGTGCTCTTGATGTCCATCGTTCCGTCGAGGGCGGTCATGATGGAGTCCACCAGCGCCAGACCGATGCCGCTGCCACGCACCGAGTTGCTGCCCTTGTAGAACTTGGTCTTGACGTTCTCGAGGTCTTCGGGCGGGATGCCGCGGCCCTGGTCGATAAATTCGATAAAGGCTTTGTACTCGCCCGCCCAGAGCTTGACTGTGATGCGCCCGCCGGGGGCGGAATACTTGATGGCGTTGTCCAGGATGTTGATGAACACCTGCCGCAGACGGTCGGGATCGGCGTAGACCGGGATCATCTCCTCCGGCTCATTGTACACCAGCACAAGCCCCTCCCGCTGGATGCGGGCCTCGCAGAAAAGCACCGCATCGGTCAGCTCGGCCACAAGGTCGAGGGGGCGGCAGGTCATCTTGAGACGGCCATTCTGCAGACGGCTGAAATCCAGCAGCTCCTCCACCATGTTGTAGAGGCGGGCCGTCTCGTTGTTGATGATCTCGAGGCCCTTGCGGTAGTTCTCGTCGGAGGGGTCGTCCAGCGTGCGCAGCGTCTCCACCCAGCCCCGGATGGAGGTGAGCGGGGTGCGCAGCTCGTGGGAAACGGAGCTGATGAACTCATTTTTCATCTTTTCCGTCTCTTCGAGGCCCTCGGCCATTCGGTTGATGGTGCCGCGCAGGCGGTCCACCTCATCCCGTTCGTCGCCGGTGACGGGCAGACGGACGTCCAGCTCTCCCCGGGCGATGCCGGCGGCGGTGCGTTCCACCTGTCCCAGCGGCACCACGATGCTCCGCACGAAGTACAGGCCCGACATGATGGTAAAGGCCAGCACCGCCGCACCCATGATGAGGGCCACCACCACGGTGCGTTTGAGCTGTTCTTCCACCAGTGTCAGACTGGTGACGAGACGCATGGCGGCCACATCTTCGGCTGCATAGGGTACGAGACAGCAGGCCGCCATGACCATCTCTCCGCTCTGGGTGCGGTAGATGGCGATGCCCTGCCCGTCCACGGCGTCCTGCGCCTGCTCAAAGTCGGTGCGGGTGACGATGCCCTCGGCATCGGTGCCGCTGGACGAGGCGATAACGCCGCCGTAGCTGTCCAGCAGCATAAATTCGTATTTGTCCTTATCGGAGAACTGCTCCACCATCCGACGCAGAGCCACGCTGCGGCTGGCGGCGGTCTTCTGGCTCGTTTCGCCGGTGTACATTTTGAGCTGACCGGTGATGGACGAAAAGCGGCGGTACATGGTCTGCTGGACGCCGTTGTAGTAGCTGCGGGTGGCGCTGTAGAGGAACATGACCTCTACCAGCAGCACCAGCAGTACCGTAATGAGCAGACTGCCCCGCAGCCATCGCCGGGTGATACCGCTTCGCATGTTACTCCTCCCACCGATAACCATATCCCCACACGGTGAGGATATGTGCCGGATGGCTGGGCTCATCCTCCACCTTCATCCGCAGACGGCGGATGTTCACATCCACGATCTTGACGTCGCCGAAGTAGTTTTCACCCCAGACACCTTTGAGGATGCGCTCGCGCACCAGCGCCACACCGGGGTTGCGGAAGAACAGCTCCATGATCTGGAACTCCACCTGAGTCAGCTCGATGGGCTTGCCCGCCTTGAGCAGGACGCGGCGGTTCTCGTCCAGCACGAAGCTGCCGCTCACCAGTGAGGCCGGAGCCTGCTCCCCTGCCTCGGCGCCGGCCGAACGGCCCACGCGGCGGCAGAGCGCCTCCACACGGGCCAGCAGCTCACTGACGCTGAAGGGCTTGGTCATATAGTCGTCGGCACCGATGGACAGGCCGCGAATTTTATCCTGCTCCTGTCCCTTGGCACTCAGGATGATGATGCCGATCTTCTGGTCGGTGCGGCGGATGGTCTCGCAGAGCGAGAAGCCATTCATGCCCGGCAGCATCACGTCCAGGATGGCCGCGTCACAGCCCGGGCGCTGCTCCAGAAGAGGCAGGGCCGCTTCGGCGCTGTCCGCCTCCACAGCCTCCATCCCGGCCAGACGCAGGTTCAGCGCTATCATCTCACGAATGCTGGCCTCATCTTCCACTACCAGAACCTTGACCATTTATCGTTCCTCCGTTTCTATCCGGTTTGCCTTATGCGCAAGGCCCGGCATGTTACGAAAAATCATTTTTATTCAGTCCGCTCAGACTTCCCCAGCCTGCCAATGGCTCTCCCCTTGGGAAAGCTGGCCGTGAAACGGCCTGAGAGGGCTAATTCAGCCGGTACAGCGACCGGGAGAGCCGGTAATCCGGGTCCTCTATGGTCACATCCGGGCCGAGCTTTGCCTGCATCTGGCGGGACGCCACCACACCAAGGCGGGTCCATCCCACAGCGTTCTCGCTGGACGAAGCCAGCCGCAGGGTAAGCACCAGCTTGTTCTCGTCTATCGTCCGCAGCTCCACGGCGTCTTCCTCGTCCGTGCTGTCCGTCAGCATCAGGTTGCCCTCCCACTCGATGGGCAGGGCGATATAGCAGCCGGTCTCCTCATCCAGCAGGCCGAAACTCTTTTCCGGCGCTGACGCCGTGTAGTCCATCCAGACGATAAAATCCATCCGTCGGCTCTGGCTCATGTTCAGCAGACCCGCTTCGTCGGGCTGGGTCGGTATCTCCACAGTGCCGTCGCCGTCCAAATCGCGGCTCACGAGGCTTGGGACATTGCGCAGCGAGGCATTGTACAGCTCCTCGCTGGTGATTTGAGAGGCCGGCACCATCTGCTGGCTCTCATCGTCGAACCGCAGCAGCACCGAGGCCAGATTATTGCCCGAGATGCCCGTCCAGCCGTCCAGCACCAGATAGTGCTTTCCGTCCGCGCCGAGGCCCGCCGCCACCGAGGCGCAGCCCGAGAACTTATCGCCCGACAGTGCCATAACGGCCACCTGCTGAAACCTTCCGTCCTTATCGACGGTCAGCAGCTCGATTTGGACGCCGCTGTCTTCCAGCGTGGACATCAGGATAAGGTCTTCGCTGCCGCCGCCGGTGATGTCCTCCACGAGGTACTGCTCATAGGCCTGCTCAAGGATGGCCGACACCTCACCGTTCTCATAGGAGTAAACGGCCAGATAGTGGTCATCCTGCGAAGCCGCATAGCCCACGACGAGCTGGGCCGTGCCGCCCGCCTGAAGCTGAGCCAGCCGGACATTGTCCACCGAATCGGCCAGGCCCTCTACGGTCTGGCTCACCTGCCAGGCACCCCCGCTGTTCTTGCGTAAGAAAGCAACGCATACATTGGAGGTGAGGGCCGTGGTGTAGAACACCGCTGCGTCCTGTTCGCCGTCGCCGTCGAAATCCTGCAACACAAAGGGCGACAGCAGGTCGCCCTGCAGCGGATATTTCAGCTGGGCGCTCTCCCCCAGCCAGTCGTTCAGGGCGGTCTGCAATGCGCCGTAATCGCCCGCAAGGCGGGGCGCACGCAGCAGTTCCTCCACCTGCACCGTCTCTTCCGGCATGGGGATGCTGCACCCGGTCAGCAGCAGGCAGAACGCCACGCACAGCGCAGCCGCCCGCAGCCATCCTTTGATTTTCAACATGTTCCCTCCTGCTCGTGGAAATCTGCATACCATAACAGTATCAGTATATCACGCAAGGAGGGCTCTGCCAAGCGGCGAAAACAGAAAAAGCCCTCTCCCAGACGGGAAAGGGCTTTTTGATACTGATTTATTCAGTCAGAGTCGATCAGACGAGCTCCAGAACTGCCATCTCAGCAGCGTCGCCGCGGCGAGCGCCGATCTTGATGATGCGGGTGTAGCCGCCGTTGCGGTCAGCGTACTTGGGGCTGATCTCATCAAACAGCTTCTTTGCAACATCTTCCTTGGTGATGTAGGCGTAGACCTGACGCTTGGTGTGCAGGTCGCTGGCCTTACCCAGGGTGATCATCTTCTCGGCCATGGAACGAACGTCCTTAGCGCGAGTGACAGTGGTCTCAATCTTGCCATTCTCTAACAGGTAGGTAACCATAGCGCGCATCATAGCGTTGCGGCTGTCGCTGGTTCTACCGAGCTTTCTGGTACCGGGCATCCCGTTTCACTCCTTATTATTTTAGTTACTCATCGTCTGTGTTCAGCTTAAAGCCCAGGGAGTCCAGCTTTGCCATGACTTCTTCCAGGCTCTTGCGGCCGAGGTTACGGACTTTCATCATCTCGTCCTCGCTCTTGCTGACCAGATCCTCCACCGTGTTGATACCGGCGCGCTTCAGGCAGTTGAAGGAACGGACGCTCAGATCCAGCTCTTCGATGGTCATCTCCAGAG
>OIWV01001332.1_pt1 | contig 21263 bp, 20 predicted proteins | sample 1587751 | NCBI WGS metagenome assembly OIWV01 (sample SAMEA3888913, study PRJEB22519) | human gut metagenome | biome: human gut; feature: human-associated habitat; material: faeces | place: Denmark | collected 2010
GAACATGAACTCGCTGGCGGCCTATTCGCGCTCGAACGCCATCAACCGGGAGTGGATCGAAATGTATCTCAATGAGGCGCACTCGCAGGGGTTGCGCTCCGTAAGGTGCCACTGCAACGTCATGGCATGGGCCGAGAGCGAATCGGAGTTGAAGCGCATCCGCAACGACGTAGGGTCGCAGCTGGCCCTTATGGGCTGCACGCCGCGTCATAACACGGTGGACGTTCCGGTGCTGTTCTGGGCGGCGATTCCCGGCAACGAGGCCGACTTTCCCGCCGAGGAGAGTTTCTACACCTTCCTCGATCAGGCCCTCTGCCTTTTCAACGGGGAGACCAACTACCGCTCGTCGCTCTCGCCCTTCGGAATCAAGATGTCCGACCGCCTGTCGGGCATACCCCTCCATCTGGACATCTCGGACCTTCCGATGAAGCGCGGCGTCATCACGAATCGGAATAAATTTATCCTCGGACCGTCGGGCTCGGGCAAGAGTTATCTGACGAACCATCTGGTTCGTCAGTACTGGGAGCAGGGTTCGCATATCCTGCTGGTCGACACGGGCAACTCCTACCAAGGGCTCTGCTCGCTGATTCACGCCAAGACCAAGGGCCGCGACGGGGTGTATTTCACCTACACCGAGGAGGCGCCCATCGCCTTCAATCCCTTCTATGTCGAGGACGGAGTGTACGACGTGGAGAAGCGCGAGTCGCTCAAGACGCTGCTGCTGACCCTTTGGAAACGCGAATCCGAGGAGCCGACGCGCTCGGAGGAGGTGGCGCTCTCGAACGCCGTGAACCTCTACCTCTCGAAGCTCCGCACCGACCGCTCCATCGTCCCCTCGTTCGATACCTTTTACGAGTTCGTCGAAACCGACTACCGGCGGCTTCTGGAGCAGAAGCGCGTGCGGGAGAAGGATTTCGACCTCGAAAACTTCCTGAACGTGCTGGAACCTTACTATAAGGGCGGCGAGTACGACTACCTGCTGAACTCCGACAGGCAGCTGGATTTGCTGGACAAGCGCTTCATCGTCTTCGAGCTGGACAACATCTCCTCGAACCGGACGCTGCTGCCGGTGGTGACGCTCATCATCATGGAGACCTTCATCTCGAAGATGCGACGGCTGAAAGGCGTCCGCAAGATGATCCTGATCGAGGAGTGCTGGAAGGCCCTCACCTCGGCCAATATGAGTGCATATATTAGGTATTTGTTTAAAACCGTTCGCAAGTATTTCGGCGAGGCGGTCGTGGTGACGCAGGAGGTGGACGACATCATCTCGTCGCCCATCGTCAAGGAGTCGATCATCAACAACGCCGACTGCAAAATCCTTTTGGACCAGCGCAAATACCTCTCGAAATTCGACGGCATACAACGTCTGCTGGGGCTGACGGACAAGGAGCGGGCGCAGATTCTCTCTATCAACCTCTCGAACGATCCTAAACGCCGCTATAAAGAGGTCTGGATCGGACTCGGAGGCGTGCAGTCGGCGGTCTATGCCACGGAAACCTCGGTCGAAGAATATTTGACCTATACCACTGAGGAGTCGGAGAAGATGCAGGTCATGGAACTCTCCGGGAAGCTCGGCGGCGACATCGAAGCCGCCATCCGGCAGTTGGCACGCGAACGCGAAACAAAAACCGAATCTTAATGCCCGCTGCCATGAAACAGTTGCTTTGGATATGCGCCGGCATCCTGCTGACGTTTACCGCCATGCTCGGAGCGTTTCACCTCTTCTACGATTACGAATACCACAAAATCGGTCCGTTGTGCGGAGCATGGCATTCGACACTCGACGATACGCGGCTGATAATCGAGCTGTGCGGCGATGAATTTCGAATCATTCTTACGCACTGCGGCGCCGGCACGGGGCGAAGCACGTCCGAAACGCATGTTCTGCACTACAAGGATTGCGTCTATTACACGGCCTACGGCGGACGCCGGGTCGACCTCTTTTACACGCCTTCGGCCGATGCGCTGCTCCTCGTGCCGGGCGGCGCTTTCAAACGAACCTCAAAATCGCAAGACAATGAACAGTAATCAATCGACACCTGCGTCGGCCGTAGCGGCCCTTCAGCAGGAGATCAGAACCCGCACCGAAGTTATCCGCACTTTGGCGGACCTTCGGGAACAGCTCGACGCCGACCGCATCTGCGGGGCGTGGCTCTCGGCGGAAAACAACCTCTCGGCCTCGATACGCCGTATCGGCGAGGGGACGTGGCGCATCCTCGTCTTCGACCATGCGCTCTGCTACAGACGGCTCGTGCAGGACGGCATCATCGCGCTGCGCCGCCACCGTCTCTGGCTCGGGGCCGACGACGGCAACCGCGTAATCTACGACGCGGCCGCCGAAACGCTCACCATCGGCTGTTACGGACGCTTCGTCGCCGAAGACAGCATCCGCTGCCGGGACGACGACGAAATCGTCGCCGCAGAACCTTTCAACGAACCGGCCGAATAATGGAGCGTCATTCAGGATTTCCGGGCTGCCCCTGCAATCAGGGGCGGCCCTTCGGCAGACGCTGCCCGCAGTCACACATTTCTAAATCCGACGGCTATGGAATGGAAAGATAAGATCGCGCGGCTATTCCGCCGCAAGCCGGACTGGAAAAAGGAGCATCGACGCACGCTCATTGCACGTCATGCTGAAAACCTGCTCCGGGAACGGGATATACGCAGTATGACGGATCTCGTGCGACGGCACCGGAAATCGGATCTGACCATTGCCGGAATCGGGCTGACAATGAATACAGCGACAGACTGCTTTCTCAGGACGCCCGAAGATGCGGCAGGAAAAGATATGCTGGAACTGATGGAGGCCCTGCGCAGGACGCCGCTTGCGAAAAAGATCGGGCGGCGCCTCGCGGACGTTCCGGCTGACACCGCCCACTCCCTGCACGGCCTGCTGGCCATGCACACCTTTCTCTTGGATGCTTATTTGGAGCAGCATCCCGACAGCGGGCTCCGGCAGCCTCCGATGGACGAGGTGCAGGCCGCAGCGCATATCATCGACCGGCAGTTCCGCGCCGAGACGTTCCGCGAGCTGCGCCATCTGGCAGAAACAAGTGGGCATTATATGCCCTCCTGTTACGTCGTGCGACTCTACGATTGGGATACCGATATGGGCCGGTTGCAGGAGATGCGCGGGCGGCTGGACGGCCCGGCATGTCCGGAAGCTCCGCAGCAGGTTCAGCAGCTTCGGGAGCGAATCTGGAAGACCGAGAACCGTATGGTGCGGGAAGCCGAAAAGGTGCTGGAGAGCGATCCGGAAATTCCCCTGCGGCAAACCTACATCGAGAAACTCGATGCCGAGTTGCAGACCTTAGGATGGTTAGCACGCTTCCCGGAAAAAGTCGATAGCCCTTATATCAACCGGCAGCTGCTCGACAAATACGGTATCGAGCCGGGCATCCCCCGCGAAGAGCAGTCCCGGCAGGCCGAAAAAGCCTTCCGCGAGCTGGATGCACGCCTTATCCGCATGACCGGGCGGCAGCCCTACGCCGACGATCTGTTCGAGTTCCTGCGGCAGAAAGGCCCGAAGCCGGAGAAACATGCTTCCGGGGTGCGGCAGAAAGAGATCGATTCTGCAAGAAAAGAGCAACCCGAACAGCCGGCCACAGGCTGGCGGATAAAACGATGATATCCGCCTTCGGGCGAAAAACCCTAAAAAAACGATCAATTCAATGAAACAGAAAATCATCCTGCTGTGTCTGTGCCTCGTCTGCACAGGCCGCAGCACATACGCCCAGTGGGTCGTCTCGGACCCCACGAACCTCGCGCAGGGGATCGTCAACTCCACCAAGCAGGTCGTCGAAGCCGCCAAGAACGGCTCCACCATGCTGCAAAGCTTTCAGGAAACCGTGAAGATTTATGAGCAGGGGAAGCGATACTACGACGCCCTGAAAAGCGTCAGCAACCTCGTCCGCTCGGCCCGTAAGGTGCAGCAGTGCATCCTGCTCGTGGGCGAAATCTCGGACATCTACGTCGACGGTTATCGCCGCATGGTCGGCGACGAGAATTTCACGCCCGCGGAGCTCGCGGCCATCGCCGTAGGCTACGCCCGCATCATCGAGGAGTCGGCCGGGGAATTGAAGGAGCTGCAGGACATCGTGAACCCTACGGACATGTCCCTGACGGACAAGGACCGTATCGACGTAGTGCAGCGCGTCTACGGCGTGTTGCGGCGCCATCGAGATCTGGCACGCTACTACACGCGCAAGAACATCTCCATATCCCTGCTGCGGGCTGCCCGGAAGCGGGACATGGAGGGTGTGCTCTCATTGTACGGAACCGACGAACAGCGCTACTGGTAGTATGGTACGCTTGCTTTCCCTTACGGAGAATCTGCATACGATTCTCCGGGTGCTTTACGACGACATGATGGCGCTGTGCTATCCGATGTCGCAGGTCGCAATGGCCATCGCAGGGATAGGGGCACTGCTTTACATCGCCTACCGCGTCTGGCAGTCGATGGCCCAAGCCGAACCGATCGACCTCTTTCCCCTCATGCGGCCCTTCGCCATCGGCATCTGCATCCTGTTCTTTCCGACGCTCGTGCTGGGAAGCCTGAACGGCATACTTTCACCCCTGGTAAAGGCGACGCATTCGCTGATGGTCGGGCAAACGCTCGATATGGAACAATGGCAGGAGCGGCGTGAGCGGCTCGAACTCGAAAGTCGCGACCAGATGCCCCCGGACAGCTACTACGCCGAGGACGAGGAGATGGAGCGCGAGCTCAGCGAGCTGGGCGTGGACGACCAGACACAGCAGACACTCGACCGCATGAACGAGGAACGCTCCTCATGGTCTGTAAAAGGACTTATCTTCAAAGGCTTGGCATGGATACTCGAACTGCTCTTCGCGGCCGCGAGCGTCATACTCGACGTGCTGAGGACTTTCTATCTGGTCGTATTGAGCCTGCTGGGGCCGATCGCCTTCGCCATCTCCGTGTTCGACGGATTTCAGTCCACGCTGACGCAATGGCTCACGAAATATGTCTCGATCTACCTGTGGCTGCCCATCTCGGATCTTTTCTCGGCGATCATCGCACGTCTGCAAAGCCTCGCCATGCGGCATGATACCGAACTCATGGAGCAGGGATACAACTGGTATGTGGACTGGTCCAGCAGCCTGAACCTGATCTTCATGCTCGTAGCCGTCTGCGGATACCTCTGCATCCCCTCGATCGCCTCGTGGGTCGTGCAGGCGAACGGATTCGCCGCCTACAACAAGACCGTCTCGAAGATGACTTCGCTCGTAAGCGCCGGGGCCGGATGGACGGCCGGCAAAGCATGGGCCGGGGCCAAAGGCGCCGGCTCGGCGGCATTATCGGGCGGTAAGGCCGTGGGGCGTGGTATCATGAACGGCGCCCGGCTTATTTTCAGAAAATAAAATAATTCGCTGTTATGGAATTCAAGTGTTTAACGAACATCGAAACATCGTTTCGGCAGCTGCGCATGTACGCTTTCGTCTTCGCCGGAATCTGCGCCGTCGTAACCGTGGCGGCAGTCTGGATGTCCTACTCCTTCGCCGAGCGGCAGCGGCAGAAGATCTACGTGCTGGACAACGGCCGCTCGCTGATGGTGGCGCTCTCGCAGGACCTCGCGCAGAACCGTCCCGTCGAAGCCCGCGAGCATGTACGGCGCTTTCACGAACTCTTCTTCACCCTCTCGCCCGACAAGGCGGCCATCGAGTCCAATGTCGGACGCGCCTTGCAGATGGCCGACAAAAGCGCCTTGTCCTACTACAAGTTTCTGCAGGAGAAGGGATTCTTCAACCGCCTGATCGCGGGCAATGTCTCGCAGATGGTCAAAGTGGACAGCATCCGCTGCGATTTCGACCGCTATCCCTACGAGGTTACGACCTTTGCACGGCAGCGTATTCTGCGCGAAAGCACTGTCACGGAGCGGTCGCTCGTCACGACATGCCGTCTGGTGAACGTCTCCCGCTCGGACAACAACCCGCAGGGATTCATGGTCGAAGCGCTGAACATCGTCGAGAACAAAGACATTGCGACCTATGACCGCTAAACCGCATTCCCTGCGCTGCCGCATCCGTTGGGTGCGGCGCCGGCACGACACGCTCGCGCCCTGCATCCGGGAACGGATCGTACTCGCGGCGCTCGTCCTGCTTCTCTTCCTTTACCTTTGGCTCCTGTTCGCAGCGGACATGGGATCGGAGTTAGAGATCGGACATCCCGAATTATTACATCTAAAACCGTAAACGTTATGATAGAAAACAAGAATCCGGACAATGACCCCTCGGCGGAGTTCGAGCGGCAGCGCAAACGCAAGGTACTGCTCTTCACGGCGATCCTCGGATGCATCTTCCTCGTCGTGCTGTGGTTCATATTCCGACCAGCGCCCGTCAAGCCCCAAGAGGGGGCCGCGGGGATCAATACGTCGGTTCCGGACGGCAAGGCGCAGGCTACCGTCGGCGACAAACGCAAAGCCGCGGAACAGCTCCGCAGCGAGGAACAGCAGCAGAAACGCATGATGACACTCGGCGACAACTCGTTCTCGCTGCTGGACGACGGGCTCAAACCTGCCGAGGAGCCTGCACCGGCGGATAACCCCGCACAGCGGGCCGCCGAGGCCAACAGGGCCATGCAGCGGCAGGTGCAGGGCTTCTACGCCGCTCCGCAGCGCAATGCCGAGGTCGAAGCCCTGAAAGAACAGGTCGCGGCCCTGCAATCCCAGCTCGACGCCGAGCGGCAGCAGCCCGATCCGTTGGAGCTGGCCGAGGAGCAGTACAAGCTCGCCCGGAAGTATCTCGGCGGCGGAACGGCCGCGGACGAAGAGGCCGGGCCGCCAAAGCAACGGCGGGATTCGCGCCTGTCCGTAATGCGGCCCGTTCGGGAGGGTGAGGTCGAAGCCTCGACGCTCGACCCGCGGGCGGATTTCACCGTCGAACGTAACTTGGGATTTCTCACGGCGGCAGGTCGCGTCGCGCATGCCGACATTCCGACTGTCAGGGCTTGTGTCGCTCAGACGCAAATCATACGTGCCGGTAGCACCGTGCAGCTGCGGCTGCTGGAAGCCGTGCGTATCGACGGAGTGACCATCCCCCGCAACACCCCATTATACGGTCTTGCGACGATCTCCGGGATGCGGCTGCAGGTCGTGGTGTCGTCCGTCGAATACGGCGGACGGATCTTCGCCGTCGAAGCCGTAGCTTACGACATGGACGGCCAGCCGGGGCTGAACGTCCCGAACTCCCGCGAGCGGACGGCCCTCAAAGAGGCGCTGGCATCCGTCGGGCAGACTGCCGGCACGAGCGTAAACGTCACCCGTTCGGCCGGACAGCAGGTGTTGTCCGAGCTGGCGCGTGGAGGATTACAGGCTTCGTCGCAGTATGTCGCCGGGAAGCTCCGCGAGGTGAAGATCACCCTCAAAGCCAATCATCAGCTATTATTGATTTCAAAAGAATAGAACACACATGAAACGAGACCTTATTTATCTGATCCTGATCGTCGCGGCAATCGCAGCGGTAAAGGTTACGGCGCAGATGACACCGGAAACGCCGGCTGAGATCCGGCCCCTACGTATCGAAGCGGGATTCACCAAGACCGTACATATTCTTTTCCCGTCGCCCGTGACCTACATTGACATCGGCTCGATGGACATCATAGCAGGCAAGGCCGACGGGGCCGAAAATGTCGTGCGGGTGAAAGCGGCCGTGCGGAATTTCGCAGCAGAAACCAACCTGACGGTCATCACCGAGGACGGAGGATTTTTCACTTTCGATGTCCACTATGCCGAGAATCCGGCTGTTTCGACCCTCAATCTTACAGTGCAGGAACCGCAACCAGAAAGTATGAAGAAACCGGCTGCCGTGGGCTATCCGCAGCCGACGACCCCAGCATCCGAAGGCCGGGTGCTGCTGCGCGAGGTAGGGCGCGAGAAACCTGCGACCATAAAACGCATGTTGAGCGACATATACCGGCAGAACCGCACGGATGTGAAAGGCATTCGCACGAAAAAGTACGGCATCGGGGTCGAAGTGCTGGGGATTTACGTGTTCAATGACGTGATATACATTCACTCCTGTATCTCGAACGACACGAATATCTCTTTCGAGGTGGATGCGCGGCGATTCATCGTAGCGGATCGCAAACTCGCCAAGCGCACGGCACAGCAGCAGACGCCGCTCGAAGTCCTGCGCGTATGCAACGATCCGGCAGTCGTGAGGGGACACCAGCGTCAGCGGACGGTATTCGCACTGCCCAAACTGACGATCTCTGATGACAAGGTGCTTTTGCTGGAAATCATCGAGAAGAACGGAGCCCGGCATCAGACGGTGGAAATACCAGCCGAAGAGTTGTTAGAAGCAAAACTGCTGTAACGGGAAAAATAAGATTCGATGCTCGTACACTTTCTAACGGCTATTTGCCTGACAATGGGAATATTGTCGGTACTGGTCGCCATCGGACTATGTTGGTTGATCCTCTTTCCGGAGTATCCGAAACACAGATATTGCTCCGGGGTTGAACCCAATTAAAAGTGCCCGGTTTTACCGGGCACTTTTAATATTTTACAACTTACAATTCTCTGGTGTGGCAGGCAGGTCATTCCACGACTTGTCCGCCATAGTGCAATGTGCATATTTCACGATGTATCTGCCGGCATAGCAGCTCGATAACCCGTTCGGAAAGATCGTGCCGCACCGTGTGCATGAAGCGGCGGTTCTCGATGCGGCTGAACAGGCTTGTGCCGTCTTCGGCGACGGCGCAGCAGATTTGCGCCTCGCGGAAACGGTCGTAATCGGTGAAATATTCCACATCGGGAGCGATACGTATATAAGATTTCATAGGTTCGTCAGATGATGTTTTGACACAATTCGGGGTGGCGGTATGGCGGGAGCCGCGGGCGTCCGCCCGTTCGCGTCTGCGGCAGTCATGCCGCAGACGGAAACCGGGACTTATTTATGGTGTCGCAAGGTCGTTGAATCGCAGTTCGATAGTTGTCAGCAACAATCCCGGCGGACAGGAATAAGTGCCCCTTATGTCCGATTCTTCGGAGAAGATATGCACGGTATAACGGTGTTCGCCTCGTTGCCGGGAAATCCGGATACTCCAAGTATGGCCGTTTCGGCGTGCGAAAAAAATGTGATTCCCCGCACCTGCCTGGATCAGATCGAAAACGGCGATTCCATGCCGGCGAAGATCGTCGATAAATTCTTTCAGCATGATTCTATTCGGTTTTATGGGGACGGCCTGCGGGCCGTCCCCGATCAGAATTTAGGCGGCTTTCTTTGTCGTTTTCTTGGTGCTCTTACCCGTTTTGCCCTCTTTCTTGGCGGCTTTGGTCTTGGCTTTCTCCTGTGCCTCGGCAACGGCAATACGCTCGTCGAGACGGTCGTTGCGCTTCGTGTATTCCTCGTCGAACTGCGCTTTCACAACCTCGTATTTCTCTTTGTGGTGCAAGGCTGCGAATTCCATCAGCAGTTGCTTCCCCGTTTTGTCGAAACCGATGTCGGATGTAAGGCTTTTTACAAGAAAATCGCGGGTGATGAGATCGCGTTGTTCGTCGGTCAGCGCATTGACGACAGCGATTTTCTGTTCGGATGTCAAATAATACGCTTCGGGAAATCCCACGGCGGCGAGGTGTTCGCGCCGCAGGCTTCCGAGCATGATGTAATAGAGAATGTTGTCTTCCAGCTGGGTAAACGGCGTCGGAGCGATCTCCTCGTCGCGGACGATCTGCCGGACGGCTTCGACGGTTTTTTCGTGTGCGAGTTCCGTGTTGCGGATTTTCTTCTCCTCAAGGCGGGCAATCAGTTCCCCGGTCGATTCCCTGCCTTTGGTGACTTGGTTCACATAGACCAGCCGGGCGTTGTCGCGCGAGGTTTTGACGAAAATCCGGATCGCCCCGGCGTCGTGCTTGGCCAGCAGGTCGGCGGTCTTTTCCTCGGCGGCCTTTTTCTGCTGTTCATAGATCTGCATTGCCACGGTATAGTCGGCATCGGTGGCATAATCCGCCGGACATGGTTCTGCGGGCATAGCGGGCATTTCCTGCACCTGCCCGTATTCGAACGCCTTGCATTCGACCCCGTTTTCGGTCATATGCTCTACGGCCTTATCATGGTCGTCGCATCCGTAACGGTCTTTGCAAAGGATGAATTTCGGGTTTTGCGCGAGCAGTTCTCCGCTTTTTCGCTCGATGAATTCGCGGTTTTTGGCTTCGAGACATTCCCGGTTCGTACACCGTCCGCTTCCCGTGGCGAACATATCGTATAGATTGGTGTTGTGCTTGCATTTGGCGCACGCCGTTTGGTCGAAGCGGTACCGGGCCAGATCGTTCGTATAATGGGCGTCTACCATCCGCTTGAACTCCTTTACGGAGTATTTCCGCCACCCCTCCTCGTCTTTGAGGCGGTCTTTGCAGATCGTCTTTTGCAGGTCTTTCCCGTATCGTGCCAACTCCATAGCGAGACCCAATGTAATAGAGTTTTCGCGCAGGAGTTTTTTTGCATCGGGGATCAGTTCGTTGAGTTTCATCCGGTAGTAGATATACTGCTCGCTCTTGCCGAAGCGTGCGGCCACGGCGGCGGCGTCCCCGCCGAGGGTCTGCATGGCGGCTTTGTAGGCTTCGGCCTCGTCGAGCGACGGCATCTCCTCGCGCTGAATGTTCTCCGAAAGCGCGAGGTCGAAGATCGCCCGTTCGTCGGCGGGAGCGGCATCGACGATTGCCTCGATCTCGGTCTGGCCGAGCAGTTGCACGGCGCGGTAGCGGCGTTCTCCGCAGACGATGATATAACCGCCTTGTTCTGCGGCTCGCACCCGGATGGGCTGAATAAGGCCGTGCGTGGCAATGGAGGCGGCCAGTTCCGCGAGGGCATTCTCGTCGTAACTCCGCCGCGGATTGTTGGGGTTGGGGCGGATTTTGTCAATGGAGAGCAAAACGGTCGATTTCGTGCTCTGGGTGGCGGTTGCGGTCGTGGTGTCGGTTTCGTTCGTTTTCATGGTGTGATGGTTCATTAGAATTGATATGTTATTGTGGAATTAATTGATCAGATGATATGCTGTACCGCTGGCAAGGTATTCCCATGCGTTACTTTCAGCCAGTTCTGCGAAATACTCCTCGCTGCGGCAATACCGGGCATCGTCGCGGCATGCCCGGAAAAAGGTGTCCAGACAACATTCGATCAGATCGTAGAAAGTCGTATCGTCCGGATGCGTGAAGAAGCAGTATATCGGATCGAGGATCATATTGTCCATATAATACCCTGTCAGCGGACATTCCGTCGTACAGAATAGGCGGCTTCGGCGGCGTCTTCTCCCTTTGTAGTAGATTTTCGGGACGAACAGATGCGATCCGAAATTGTTGTGTAGATAGGCGGCGAGCCGTGCTCCATGCAGATTTTCAATAGTATCTTCGTAAGGCGAATACCAGCTGAAAGAGTAGGAATAACCGTCGTATTCCCATTTATTGCACCGTATGCCGAGTAGATCACAGAAGGCATTCAGCGTTTGTTTGTTCTCCGCATTCCATCCGTATTCCGGTTCATCGTTGAGCCACTTGCGATATGCCCGTGCCCGTGCTTCGGGCGAAAGTTCGCCCAGCGAGAAAATTTGGTAGGTTACGGTTTCCGTTCTCATGATCTTGAAAGGTATTTGATCAGTTGCTTGTGGCGGTCGTACGGTATTTTGAACAGCAGGTAGGTAATGCCTATGCCGTTGCGCGATGCGTTGTGAAGGAGTTGCCGCAGATCGGGATCTTCCCCGGCCGTGACGCCGAACACCTCCGGCATGTATTTTTCCGGCAACCGGGTGCGCATCATGTAGTCGAAATCCGCCGTGCGCTGTATGATTTCTTCGTATGATTTCATAATAAAGTCGTTAAGAATGAGAGGATCGAATCGCCGGACATGGCATGCGCGTTGTCCCAATTCCGCCATTGCTGTCCGTCTTTGTTTTGTAACGAGAGGTTGAAAAGAGGGTCTTTCCCCTGCGACCACTTGCCGGAATAAATCCGGATGCTGAAAGTGTGTACATGGCCGCTGAAATCGAAAAAGGCGGTGTATTTTTCTTTGCCGTTGATCTCCAGCAGGAGCGCGGCGATAGCTGTTATCTGTTCGTTCATGGTTTCGGGTGTTGTGGGGCGGGCATCCGCCCGCCCCGGGTTGAATGTTATTTGAGATAGGCGGCCAATGCGCTGCGCACCTCTTGTTCTCGGCGTTTGGAGAAAATCCACCCGGCGCACCGGGTGCCGTCGTGCGTAAGGCAGGCGCGAAACAGCCCGTTCAGATCGCGGAGCGTGTCACGCAGGGGTTTCGTATCGCCGAATACGGCGATCGACTTCGCGGAGTATTCCACGATCTCGACACGTGCGTCGGCCACGGTTTCGGGGGCGGCGGTCTGCACGGGTGCAGGGTTCTCGATGCATACATTGTCGGATTTTCCGGCCACGACGGCGAAACGCTTGATAATGCCCTCTTTGTCGCGGCACGATTCCTTGCTGACCTGCCAGCCCGAATAGCGGTGCGTGCCAAGGTAATAGCCGTGCCCCATGCTGTACTTTTCACGGTGTTCGTACTCGGCATTACGCTCGGCCAGGTGTGCCGTGCCCTCGAACCGTGCCGCGGCCTTGCGCATTTCGGGAAACAGATCGCGCGTGTGGGTCGAGAAGCCGAGAATCACCGTGCGCACGATACGCGAGCCGAAATAGTCCGTATAGGGGTCGCATTCGCTTTCATGCTGTTCACCGATGATGACGGCCACGGCATCGTCGGGAACGATCTGCCGCAGACGCTCCGCGCCGATGGTGCGTAACCGTTCCGCGTCTTCCGCCGCCGCACGTCGGGCGGCTTCCTGCTCGGCTTTGAGGGCGTCGGCACGAGTGCGGAGCGCCGCGACCTCGGCGGCATCCATAAATTCGGGGTGCTCGTCGTCGTAATAGTGCCCGATACCGAATTTGTCCCGCAAGGGGCGAATCAGATCGGCAGTGTGCTCCTCGGCGGTTTCGGGGTCGATCAATCGGTAATTGTAACCGGATTGTGTGTGTGCGATTCCGGCCACGACCATGCGCTGACGCATGTTGTAAGGGCCGTCGAAAATGACGATCTGATTCTCCCGCACGCTCTGTACGTCGGTGTCGTAACTCTTTCCTGCGAATAACAATGTGACTTTTCCCATAGTTGTAAGGTGTTGAATGTTAGTAAAACAGCCGCAGAAGAAACCGCACGAGGACAACCACGGGGGAAAGGACGAGACGCACGATGTCCCGACACCGCCGCAAGAGCCATAACGAGAGGCAGAAGCCCAAAAAACCGCCCGCGCCGAGATAGATACCCGCGAGAAATTTGAACGCCGCAAACGCGCCGAAAAGCACAGCCGCGAAACTTGCCGCAGACCTCCAAAACCCGCAGATGCCGGTGGGAGCGGTGCCGCTCCGTTTCAAAATTTCCCGTATGTCTTTGTGCTGTTTCATAACTACGACCTTTTTTTTATGCCGTATGGGCCGCGTTTGCCTTGCTTCCGTTTCCGTGGGCTATATTTCAGAGGGGCGGAATACAAACAAGATTTCAGGACAAAAAAATCAGCCGCAATATATAAGTTGCGGCTGATTTTTTTGTCTGAACCCGAAGGGCCCCGATCTTGGTTGTTTTCCGACCCCCTGCCATAGCTTCGCCCACGGAAACGGAAGCAAGGCAAATGCGGTGCATAACGTGCTAAACGGGGAGTAGGTAGTCTCGGAAACAGCACAAAGACATACGAGGAATTTTCAACCCGGATATAAAAAACAGATATATCTTTTAACATATCTGCTTATCTGTCTTTGGCCGGATTGTATCTTGCTATCGGTAGCCAATAATTTCAAAATACTGCGAGCCGTAAATCCTTTGCCGTAGGCGGCGGTTATTTCCATTTTGGAAACAACCGATTCTGTATCGGGATTTTCAGCGTTCGACCGTTCCCAATGGCATATATTTATTCTAATTGGATATCCCATTTTGTGATTTCGAATTCGAGGTCACAAATTGCGGCCTCAAACCGATTGCGAACCGTCGGATCATTCTGTCGTATCCGCCTCCGGGTGTTCGATCCCTTCGGCTGTTTTTTCGGCCAATGCCTGTTTTGCCGTGAGCGGCGATACGATTCTTTTTCCGGTCTGGGCTTCGATCTCGCGGCGGGTATTCCCGGCGATACGTCCGCCCTGTGCCGCCACGGCACGGTTCGCTGCGGTCGTCCGCGGTTTTCGCTCTTTCGAAATTTCGGTGGTCGTCGCTTCGGCAAGCATGTTGAGCACCAGCTCCAGATTGGTCATGTTGTCGCGCAGGCTTTCGGTTTTCAGTCCCTTGTACTGCTTGTACTGGCGCGTGGTCATACCCGACTAGCCCAGCGTAATAATATCGGTCAGCGTGGCGTATTCCTGTCCCTTTTTGATACCGCGGCGTTCCCATTCGTCGGTCAGTTCCTTGCGTACCTCGATGGATTTTAGCCGCTGGTTGATCCAGTTCTCGGAATAGCCTTTGCGATGGTAGTATTCCAGCATCCGGTCGATGCCTTGTTCCGGGTCGTCGATCTCCTCCAGCCGTTCGCGGGCAAGCGAAGAGAGCCACAACTTGAACGGCTCGGCCTTCGGCGAGGGAATCGACTGCACCAGTCGGAAAAGCTGCTCTACGTCAGCCACATCGGTTAGGCGCATCTTGCCATCCGGAGCGGTCATTTTCAAACCGTGACAATTTGTCACGGTTTCATTCCCTTCAGCTTTCAGCCGTTGTTTGAGTTTGCGCCAGTAGGCTGCGGCATCTTTACTTTCAGTCAAAACTGCGATAACATCGACAATCGAAACGTACCACTTGCCCGCTTCGTCGTCCCAGACGGTGCGTACCTTACGCTCTTCAAAAAGTTGTATCGCTTGCTTTTGGGTCATGGCTCTTTTTACTTTGATTGCTTAAAACCGATGGGCCGGGGCTGTTTGCGGGCCTTTGGAACTTTGACCGACAGGGCTGCGATGGCCTCGTAGATGTTGTCAAGCTCCTTGCGCATGTCTTCCGAAAGGTCGTTCACCGCCTCGGCATTGTCCTCGTCCGCCCGTTCCAGCAGAGCCAGTTTCGCACGGATTTCGGACAGCTCGGCCGTCATAGTCGAGGTTGTCATAATGTAGTTGCGCATGGCGACGAAAGCATCCATAATCCGAATACTGACTTGTATGGCTGTCGGGCTGCGTAGCACGGCAGAAAGCATGGAGACCCCTTGTTCGGTAAAAGCATAAGGACGTTTTCGTGTGCCGCCCCAACTTGATGTTCCATTTTGGAATATCAAAAATTCCTGTTCTGTCAGTTGAAACATGAACCGTTCCGGAAAACGTTCGATATTTCGCTTTACAGCTTTATTCAGGTTGCCGGTCGTAACGCCGTAAAGCTCGGCCAAATCCCGGTCGAGCATCACGCGCTGGCCGCGGATTTCGTAGATTTTGCTTTGGATCGTAGCGAGTTCTTCCATCGGTTCGGGTCAAAATGAACGGTTATTTCTCTTCCTTCGGGAGTTTGAACCCGATGGGCCGGGGCTGTTTGCGGGCCTCGGGCACTTTGACCGACAGGGCCGCGATGGCCTCGTAGATGTTGTCCAGCTCCTTGCGCATGTCTTCCGAAAGGTCGTTCACCGCCTCGGCATTGTCCTCGTCCGCCCGCTCCAGCAGAGCCAGCTTTGCCCGGATTTCAGCCAATTCCGAAGTAACGGTTGTAGCTGTCGTAATATAATTGCGCATGGCGACAAATGCTTTCATAATAGAGATACTTACTTGTATTGCCATTCCACTGCGCAATACCGCAGAAAGCATCGCAACTCCCTGTTCGGTAAAAGCATAAGGTAGGGATGTCTTCGGCCGCTTCACTCTGGATGTCGTCACAAATTGTGATGACATATTTTTCCATTCAATTTCGGAAATGCGGAACATGAACTCTTCCGGAAATCGTTCGATGTTACGTTTTACGGCCTGATTCAATGCACTGGTCGTAACTTGGTAGAGCGCCGCAAGGTCGAAGTCGAGCATCACGCGCTGGCCGCGGATTTCGTAGATTTTACTTTGTATGGTTGTGAGTTCTTCCATCAATAAGTTTGGGCAAGTTCTTTCCTTCAACACAAATATAGTCGCTTTTTTGCAAAAAGAAAGACGAAACCGCTCCGTTTCGTCTTTTCTATTCTTTTTTCGCAGGATAATTTATCGGTGCGAAGAATTCAGCGATTGTGATGTTATATAATTTACAGAGTTTCAGTATAGATTGTGTGTTTGGAATGGAGGTTCCTGATTCATACCGAGAAATATCTAAATGTGTAAACTCAATAACTTCTTCTTGAGAATACCCATGATCCGAACGTAATTGTTGCATACGTTCTATCAAGAGCCGTTGAAAAGTAGTATCTCTATATTTGGGAACCTTTGTTCGCATTTTTTGTAAAGGAAAGGTGATGTCTAAAATTTTATACACGTGATTTCACGTGTATTCGAAAAATTTGATTATATTTGCATACGTGGATTTCTAAATACAGAAATTATGCTACATTTGCGATTGAATAGTTCGGCGTAGCCGACGGACATAATCATAAAGGGTAAACAACTCTTTATACCTACTTGTAAACTTGGAGACCTCTTCGGAGGATGTTTAATCAGATGGTATAATGGTTGTCAGCTCCGGTTATGTCCTGTTTGTTATTTGCAAGCAGGGCTTGACTGGGGCGCAGGACAGCTTCCATCTGAAGGTAACTCCAAGACCGACAAGTAGGGGCTGACACCGCGCCCCCTTTTTGTTTTCTGTGGGTACATCATCCACTAACCCGAAACCGTCATGCGCCGCCATTCGCCGAATACATTACATCATACGGATTGCACCCGCCGAGCGACCGCCGGCAGGCGGAATCGGTATATCTTTGCAGCAGCGTTTGTTTTGGACCCTAATACTATCGAAATTATAAATATGATACCGATTCGCTGATTTACCATCGGTTTTTCTGTCTGCTGGCAGAGAAAGATAGTTTTTTACGGGGCGGCCGCGCCCGTTGCACCCTGCCCTGGTTTCAACTATCGCACCACCGAACACATAAAAACATACCGAAAATCAGCCGACGAACCGTTCCGTGGCTGAATCCCGACTCGAATTAATAACACGGATGCGGCCGATATACGACTGAATTCTTCATGGAATCTGTGTGAAGTTGCGTCACTATCCATCGTATGTCTCTGCATCCGTTTTCATATCCGGAAATTGTCTCCGACAATAAGTCCGAACCGGCTCTACCCGTATTCGGACTAATGGAAGCGCGTATTTACAAGGGAGAATACACATCGGCTGAGATGATCGTCTTAAAATCTCTTGACATTCATTACAAGCCGATGGCTTCCATTCCTTTTCATTTATTGTAGATATAGCAGCATAATTATAACATTCACCAGATAATCTTTTAGCGGTGTCCGAAGCAAGAAATTTGCCCGCTGAATCTCCGAAGTAACCTGCCGGACGGTCAGGTTGAATTTTTCCGCAATTTGATGGTAAGTCATATCTTCCAGACGGCTTGCCAAAAATACATTACGAGTAAGAGACGGCATTTTGGCCAGTTCGCGCCGGTAAATCTCGATTATCTCGGATTGGAACAGTTTGCCGATCTGTTCTTCGTTAGATAATGTATTGATACTCGATTCGATCCGCCATTGTTCTTTTCTATAAAGTTCGCTTTGAGCTTTGAGCATGGATTTCCGCTTACGCAGGTATGAAATACAGCGAGTCCTGACGTAATTGTAAATATAACCTTTGATATTCACGTCGAATTCAAGGTGATCCCGGTGTTCCCACAAATACATGAAGCCATCGGTCGTAATATCCGTTGCCATCTCCATATCATTTATATAGGAGTATGCGATTCGGATAAAACGCTCCTTGTCGTTGAACAGCCTGTCGAACTCTTCGGCTGTCAATATTTTCGTCGGCTTCCCCATCGCAATCTTTCGATACTGTTTCCAAAGATAGCAATTATTCCCGAAAATGCAAGTCGAGAATTCATCCCCGGTTTTTCGTTTCCGATGTTTTGAAAGCGCCTGCAAAAAAGAAATGAAAATATTTTTGAAACAAAATAAGGTTCCGGGAAGCAAATGCAGGCGATCAATACACTCATTGTCAATACATTGGCTAAATAAATAATTTTACATTATTATTAAATATATTTATTTATAAAAAAGGCTGTAAACTCGGTTCGCTCATGCGTTTAAAAAGAGAAAGCAATGAAGCCGGCATATAATTTAATTACAAGATAATGGATCAAGAGGTAATATACAAAGCTCTGCGCGGCGAAGCAACCCCAGATGAGCTGGAACAGGTGGCACGGTGGCATTCCGAAAATCCGGAGGACTTCCAGCGCTGCGCGGATGAGGTGCACATGCAGATCGACATGATGGAGTTGTACGGCGAAGAGATCCGTCCAGCAAGTTGGATCGCCGTGCACTGGAGAAAGGTAGTCCGTATTACCGTACAGGCTGCCGCCATGCTCGCCATCGGGTTGTTCGTCGGGGGATATATCAGCAAGGAACGCACCTACGATATGCTTGCCGAGCAAATCAACACGTTGCAGGTTCCTTACGGCCAACGCCTGAAGTTCACGCTTCCGGACGGTTCGAGCGTTCAGCTCAATTCCGGAGCAAAGATCGAATATCCATCCGTATTCAAAAAGAATCTCCGCAGAGTAAAGCTTTCCGGCGAGGCGGTATTCGATGTCGAACATGACGAGAGGTGTCCGTTCGTTGTAGAAACTTTCGCATCCGATATTCGGGTGTTGGGTACGAAATTCAACGTTGTGGCCGATGAGCGCCACCAACGCTTTTCGACTGCATTGCTCCAAGGTCGGGTGCAAATTACAAACCGGCTCGATCCCACGCAAAAAGACATTATACTGAAACCTAACGATATTGCTAATCTCTCGAACGGTCATCTTTTCATCGAACCGATAACCGATCCGGAAATATTGTGCTGGACGGAAGGTCTTATCAACATTTCGGGTCTGCCTTTCGATGAACTGATGGAGAAATTCGAGCGGGCATTCGACGTGAAGATCGACATCTCCCTTGAGAAACTTCCGAACATCAGAAACGTCAGTGGTAAAATTCGTGTGAACGACGGCATTGACAAAGCCCTTCACATTTTGCAGTATACCGCGGACTTTTCTTACAAGAAAAATTCGGAAACAAACGTAGTGACGATCTATTGATGTGAAAGCCTGATTGTTTAACGCCTAAAATGATTGCCTATGAAAACGTAACCAACATCGTTCATAGCTTGTTCAATGAAAAAGCCTGCGGAGGTAGAGATCCGCAGGCCGGATAATAGATTGAATCGAGCTTTTTTGAGACACTAATTAACCTATTATCTAAAACTTCGCAAAGATATGAATAAAACAGTATTCTTCAACAAGTTTCGAAGACTGTTTGGGTTCGTACTCACAATCTCTTTGCTTGGGAACGTATTCGCTGCATCTGCACAGAATGCCCGAATTTCCATTAAGATGGAAAACGTCCCTATTTCGCAGGTTATAAAAGAGATTGAAAATCAAACCCGTTACTTGTTTATCAACAAAGGCGTCGATACCAAAAACAAGGTCAGTATCAACGCTGTCCAAAAAACGATCCAGGATGTGTTGGCACAACTGTTCGCCGGCACGGAAATCGCTTACCGGATCGATGAATCCTACATTATCCTGACCAAAAAGAACGATGCGGGGAATCCGGTTTCCGTGACCGGAAAAATCAGGGATGCAAAAGGTAATCCGATCGTCGGAGCCAGTATCCTTGTTCAAGGAACTACAATAGGCGTCAGCTCCGACGCCGATGGTGCGTTTGCGCTTCAGGTACCCCCCCCCGCAGCAGACAGACAGCTGGAAATCAGTTTTATTGGTTATACTCCTGTGTCTATTGTCGTGGGCAGCCGGACTTCTTTCGAAATCACGCTCGAAGAGGCTGCGTCCGAGATCGAGCAGGTCGTGGTCACTGCTCTTGGTATTAAGCGTTCGGAAAAGGCCGTAGCCTACAATGTTCAGCAGATCAAGGCCGAAGACATCACAACCGTCAAGGATGCCAACTTCATCAACTCGTTGACGGGTAAAGTGGCCGGTGTCACGATCAACGCCTCATCGTCAGGTGTCGGCGGTGCCTCGAAGGTCGTACTGCGCGGCAACAAGTCCATTTCGCAGTCTTCGAACGCCCTTTACATTATCGACGGCATTCCGATGTACAACTTCGGTGGTGGTGGCGGTACGGAGTTCGATTCGCGCGGTGCTACGGAATCCATCGCAGACCTCAACCCCGAGGATATTGAGTCGATGTCGGTGCTGACGGGTGCTGCCGCGGCCGCGCTCTACGGTTCGGAAGCCGCGAACGGCGCTGTGATGATTACGACGAAAAAAGGCCAAGCCGGGACTCTGAAAGCTACGTTTTCGAGTAATATCGAATTTCTCGCACCTTTCATCCAGCCGGAATTTCAGAATCGCTACGGTACGGGTTTGAACGGCCAGCGCAGCGGCTCGAGCATTTACAGTTGGGGCGAGAAATTACGCCCTGAAGCCCGTTACGGTTATACTCCGGACGATTATTTCGAGACGGGACACGTTTATACGAATGCTGTTACGGTTTCTGGCGGTACGGACAAGAACCAGACCTATTTTTCGGCTGCTTCGGTCAATTCGGACGGCATTATCCCCAATAACGAATACGACCGTTACAACTTCACGTTCCGCAATACTTCGTACTTTCTGAAAGACCGGCTCAAGCTCGATGCGAGCGCCAGCTACATCTATCAGAAAGACCAGAACATGACCAATCAGGGAGTCTATTCGAACCCGCTGGTTCCGGCCTACCTGTTCCCGCGGGGTGAGAATTTCGACCTTTACCGTCGCTTCGAGCGTTACTACGAAGGGACGAAACTCATGGAGCAATTCTGGAGTGCGGATATGGAAGGCGGTGATTTGCGCATGCAGAATCCCTACTGGATCAACTACCGCAACCTGCGCAATACGGACAAGAAGCGTTATATGCTGTCGTTCTCGGCCAGCTACGACATTCTTCCGTGGCTTAATGTTGCCGGACGTGTCCGCATTGATAATTCGAATTCGCTCTACACGCAAAAACTCTATGCCTCGTCGAACACCACGATTACGGAAGGCGGCAAAAACGGCCACTATACCGAAGCCCGTGCTTACGACACGCAGACCTACGCCGATCTGATGGTAAACATTAACAAGACTTTCGGCGAGGATTGGTCTCTGAACGCGAATATCGGCGCCTCGATCA
>OIWV01001336.1_pt1 | contig 21219 bp, 15 predicted proteins | sample 1587751 | NCBI WGS metagenome assembly OIWV01 (sample SAMEA3888913, study PRJEB22519) | human gut metagenome | biome: human gut; feature: human-associated habitat; material: faeces | place: Denmark | collected 2010
ATACAACATTAATATCTATATGTTAAAAGGTAAAAAGTTTGATGCGTTTACCCTGTCTAAACTATCGAACTTATGTTCTAAAGTTTCGAACTTATGTTCTAAAGTACCGAACTTATGTTCTAAAGTATCGAACATAGATTTGATTGTGGTTTAACGATTTTAGTTGACTACTCTAAGTATTATTGATAATATGAGTTGACTCAGTTATTACTTATTTATAATTCGCGTAGACTTACTCAACTTTCGCAGATATGTTCCACACGCCCAGAAGGGGCAGAAGCCCTTAGCCTGTACTTGAACCACTTTGCGAAACTTCAGTTACTTAATTATTAGTCTTATTTACAGTTGACTATTCATGGCTATAGGGGTGCAAAGTAGTTACTGATAGAGGTAAGTGCAGCTAAAAAAGTAATTGGCAGGATCATCTTAAAACAAAAAAGTATCTTAAGAAACATCTGCATGTAACTTAAGATACTTTTTGTTTTCAACTACAGTTTCTTCTTGCTTCTGGTAGACGAGAAACTGGAGCAGTTGTTATTTTTTGAAGCCGAAAATGCGCTTGATGAATTTCTTGACTACATTTTCTTTCTTCTGAGGATTTACGATAGGCGTAACCTTACGTGTGGTTGATTTTTCAGAAGTCTTCTTCTGGCTGACACCTCTTCCTCTGCCGTTGCTGCCTGGGCGTACATTGCGACGCTTGCCGTTGTTGTCCTGGCTGCCTGGCTTGTTGTCAGTCTGTGCCTGTCTGTTGCGTGACTTGTTTCCTGTCTGATCGCTTGCAGGACGATTATTGCCTTTACGTCGGTTGTTGCGATTTTGCTTATTCTCGTTTTCTGGTTTGCCACCATTGTTCTGCTGCTGGCTGTTGCCCTGCTGCTGGCCATCCTTGGTACGAGGAGCGTTCTTACCCTGTTGTCTGGCGTTGCCCTGTTGTTTCTTGTTGTCTTTGTTCCTGGGCTGGTTGTTGCCTTGCTGGTTGTTATCTTGCTGGTTGTTGCCTTGCTTGCTGTTTTCCTGTGGGTTGTTGTCTTCTGTACGACGCTGTGCCTTTTCAGGTCGGTTGGCAGTTTTATTGGCAGGTTTGCGTTTGTGTGCAGTCTGTTCACGATCTTTGCGTCGTCTGCTCTTTGCGTTGTTGTTGCCTGCCTTTCTGGGCTTGTTCTGCTTGGTGTATGCAGGTCCTTCGCCGCATCCTTCGGGCAGAGCAACCTTTTCCACTTCTTTTTCCAAGAACTTCTCTATCTGCTGGAAATAGAAGATATCTTCCTCGCTCACAAAGGTGATAGCCACTCCGTCGCGGTCGGCACGTGCCGTACGTCCGATACGGTGCACATAGTCTTCAGTATCGTGAGGCACATCATAGTTGATAACCAATGCGATATCATCGATGTCTATGCCTCGTGCCACGATGTCGGTAGCTACGAGCACATCGATTTGTCCGCTCTTGAATTTGAACATCATATTGTCGCGTTCAGCCTGGTCCAGGTCAGAGTGCATCTCGCCACAGTTGATATGTTTACGCTGCAGTGATCCTGCCACTTGCTTTACCTTCATCTTGCTTCCGCAGAAGATGATGACTCGCTGCAGGTCGCCAGCTTTGAAGATGTCCTTGATGATGTCCATCTTCTGTGTCTCGTAGCATACGTAAGCTTTCTGCTGTATCTTCTCGGCAGGTTTGCTTACTGCGAGTTTGATCTCTACAGGATTCTTGAGCAGAGTCTTTGCCAGTTCTTCTATTTTCTCGGGCATTGTGGCAGAGAACATAATGGTCTGGCAAGTTTTTGGCAATTTGGCTGCGATGGTCTTGATATCCTCCGAGAATCCCATGTCGAGCATGCGGTCTGCCTCATCAAGAATAAAGAAGCTTACCTTGCTGAGGTCTACATTGCCCAAGCTGATATGAGAGATGAGTCGGCCTGGTGTAGCTATCACCACGTCTGCACCCATGCGCAGGCTTTTCAGTTCCTGGTCGTAACGGTTTCCGTCGTTTCCTCCATATACAGCCACGCTGCTTACGCCTTGCAGGTAATATCCGAAGCCCTGCATGGCCTGGTCTATCTGTTGTGCCAACTCGCGTGTAGGCGACATGATAACACAGTTGATGGCATCAGAAGGATAACCACCGTCGTCGAGTTTGCTGAGCACTGGCAGCAGATAGGCAGCAGTTTTGCCTGTTCCGGTTTGCGCAACTCCCATTACGTCGTTGCCTTTCAATATCTCTGGAATACACTTTTCCTGTACTGGGGTGCAAGTGTCGAAACGCATATCGTAGAGCGCATCGAGCACGTTGTCATTTAAATCTAATTCGTCGAAATACATATTTCTTATTTTTCTTTTTCCTTTTTCCTTTTTTTGTCATTAATCATTAATACTTACCTCGGTGCGTTGCGGTAGCAGAAGTATGCCACGAATGCGAAGAGGAAGTTGGGCATCCAGGCAGCCAGCATAGGCGGGAAGTTGTCCTGGATGGCGAATGTGGCAGAGATGGTTTGCAGCATGATGTAGCTGAAACTCAGTGCCAGTCCGATGCCGAGCGATGTTCCCATTCCACCTTTGCGCTTGCGCGACGAGAGCGACACACCTATTATGGTAAGGATGAATGAGGCGAATGAGGCTGCAATTCGCTTGTGATATTCCACCTGGTATTGTACCACATTGCCCGAACCTCGGTTGATCTGTTTGGAGATATAATCCTTCAGTGCAGGACTGGTAAATGTTTCCTGCTGTCCCTTGGAGTATACCAGGTCGGTGGGTTCCATCATGATGATGGTGTCTTTCTCGGCTCCGCTGGTGATGTGCTCCTTCAGTCCCTGGAGCTGTCGTACCTTCCAGTTTCTTATTTTCCAGTGGTACTTGGAGTCGGAGATGGTGTCGTACTGCACCTCCATGGCGGTGAGGTGGCTTACCAATTTCTTGTCCTTGAACTTGTCAAGGCAGAAGCCGAAGCCTTTCTTGCTTTGGTTGTCGTAGTGCTGCAGATACGCGATGACGCCCCTGTCCACCTGTAGCTGTACGTTTTCTGCCGATGTGTTCTTGCTCTTCTTCTTGTACTTGATTTCGAAATTCTGTCTTACCACCGTTCCATAGGGAATAACATAGGCAGAGAGGGCATACGACATGGCCGAGAGCATGATGCAGGTAATCATGTAAGGGCGCAACAGCCGCTTGAATGAGATGCCTGATGCCATGATGGCGATAATCTCAGAGTTGCCAGCCATCTTAGATGTAAAGAAGATGACGGCAATGAAGACAAACAGCGCACTGAAGAGGTTGGCGAAGTAAGGCACGAAGTTGAGGTAATAGTCAAAGACGATAGCCCTCAGCGGTGCATGATTCTCGGTGAATTTAGGCAGGTTGTCGTTTACGTCGAACACGATAGCCACCGAGATAATCAGCAGGATAGAGAAGAAGTATGTGCCTACAAACTTCTTGATGATGTACCAGTCCATGCGCTTGATATACCTGAATGGGTTCAGGAACCTGAGTATACGCAGGAAGGCCAACTTCTTTGCGAGCCATTGTGTGATGTGTATGAGCCCAGCAAAGTGTTGTCCGAACCATCTTTTGGCTTTATAGAGCCTGCGATGTTTTCTTAATTGATGAAATGTCTTCATTTTATGTTTTTGACCTTTTAATAGGTCTTTTTTTTGTTCGACCAGTCAGTCTGTGGTCTTTGCGTTTGTTCTCCCAGCCTGTGGTCTTTATATTCTTTGTCCCAGCTGGTCGATGATCGAATTTTTCCATTGCACGAAGTCTCCCTGCTCGATGTGCTGTCGCGCATCGGTGACGAGTCGCAGATAGAAGGCCAGGTTGTGTATGCTTGCTATCTGCATGGCCAGGAGTTCCTGTGCCTTGAAGAGGTGATGCAGGTAAGCCTTGGTTGTGATACGGTCGATGTCGCATCCGTCAGGGTCTACGGGACTGAAGTCCATTTCCCATTTCTTGTTGCGCATGTTCATCGTTCCGTTGTAGGTGAAGAGCATGGCGTTGCGTCCGTTGCGGGTTGGCATCACACAGTCGAACATGTCCACTCCTCGTTCTATGGCCTCGAGTATGTTCTGTGGTGTACCCACACCCATGAGATAGCGCGGCTTGTCCTTGGGCAGGATTTCGTTCACCACCTCTATCATTTCGTACATCACCTCAGTAGGCTCGCCTACGGCAAGTCCACCGATAGCATTTCCGTCGGCTCCCTTGTCTGCCACATATTTGGCCGCCTCTCTTCTCAGCTCGGGGAAGGTGCAGCCCTGCACGATGGGGAAGAGGCTTTGCTGATATCCGTACAACGGTTCGGTCTCGTTGAAGCGCTTGACACAGCGGTCGAGCCAACGCTGTGTCATCTCGAGACTCTTCTTGGCATACTGGAAGTCGCTTTGTCCAGGAGGACACTCGTCGAACGCCATCATGATGTCGGCACCAATAATTCGCTCAGTGTCCATCACGTTCTCGGGTGTGAAGATGTGCTTGCTTCCGTCGATGTGAGAGCGGAACTCGCACCCCTCCTCACGCAACTTTCGGATGCCTGTAAGCGAGAACACCTGGAATCCGCCACTGTCTGTCAGGATGGGTCGGTCCCATCCGTTGAAGCCATGCAGTCCGCCTGCGGCCTTGATGACCTCGAGTCCTGGTCGTAGGTATAGGTGGTAGGTGTTGCCTAAGATGATCTGTGCCTTAACCTGTTGGCGCAGTTCCTCGAAGTGCACACCTTTCACTGATCCGACAGTTCCCACAGGCATAAAGATAGGAGTCTTTATCTGTCCGTGGTCGGTGGTGATGATGCCTGTGCGTGCATCACTGGCTTTATCTGTTACTTGTAGTTCGAATTTCATTCTTCTTGTTTATATTGATTTCTCACTCTCCTTTCTTCGCATCCTCGGGAATCGTGAAATCAATGGGATGTTCCACCTTTTCGTCGGTGAGCGCGAAGTGCCATACATCGGCAACATTCTCCACATAGTGGAATTCCACTCCCTTGCGATAGATTTCAGGAATCTCCTCAATGTCTTTCTTATTGTCCTGGCAGATCACGATATCGGTAATGCCGGCTCGCTTGGCGGCCAGAATCTTCTCCTTGATGCCACCTACGGGGAGAACTTTTCCACGAAGTGTTATCTCTCCTGTCATGGCTGTGTTCTTTCGCACCTTGCGCTGTGTCAGGGCCGAAGCGATACTTGTTGCGATGGTGATACCAGCAGAAGGACCGTCTTTAGGAGTAGCTCCCTCGGGCACATGGATATGGATGTTCCAGTTTTCGAAGATACGATAGTCTATGCCCAAGAGGTCGGCGTGCGCCTTGACATATTCCAGCGCAATGACCGCCGATTCCTTCATCACGTCGCCCAGGTTTCCTGTCAGGGTGAGTTTGGCAGCCTTGCTCTTGCTGAGCGAGGTTTCTATGAAGAGGATTTCTCCTCCTACCGATGTCCATGCCAGTCCTGTTACCACGCCAGCATATTGGTTTCCCTGGTAGATGTCGCGTGTGAAGATAGGCTTGCCCAACAGTTCTTCCACCTCAGCAGGAGTGATGGTTGGCTTCTCCAGTTCTTCGGTATATGCCAGTTTGTATGCCATCTTGCGCAAAGCCTTGTTGATAGCTTTCTCGAGTTGGCGCACTCCACTTTCGCGTGTATAGTGGTCTATCAGGTCTTCGATGGCAGCTTTGGTAAACTTTATCTTGGGCTCATACTTGTCGAGACCAGTATTCTTCAGTTCGCGTGGCACCAGGTGTCGCTTGGCTATCTCCACCTTCTCCTCGATGATGTATCCGCCCACCTCGATGAGCTCCATACGGTCGAGCAACGGACGTGGAATACTGCTGATATCGTTGGCAGTAGCAATGAAGAGCACCTTCGACAAATCGTAGTCTGTATCGAGATAATTGTCGTGGAAGGCGTTGTTCTGTTCTGGGTCGAGCACTTCGAGCAGAGCCGATGCCGGGTTTCCGTTGATGGTGTTCTGTGTCACCTTGTCTATCTCGTCGAGGATGAATACAGGGTTGCTGCTTCCAGCCTTCTGAATGTTCTTGATGATTTGTCCGGGCATGGCTCCTATATAGGTACGGCGGTGTCCTCGTATCTCCGACTCGTCGTGCAGACCGCCCAATGACATACGCACATATTTTCTGCCCATCGCCTCGGCGATGCTCTTTCCAAGACTTGTCTTGCCAACTCCTGGAGGGCCATAGAGGCAGAGGATAGGGCTCTTCAGGTCTCCTCGCAGCGATCTTACAGCCAGGTATTCCAGGATACGTTCCTTAACCTTTTCCATGCCATAGTGCGCTTTGTCGAGAACTTTCTTGGCATGCTTGAGGCTCAGGTTGTCCTGAGTGTATTCATTCCAAGGCAGGTCTACCATGGTCTGCAGGTAGTTGACGAGGATAGAGTAGTCGGGGCTCTGTGGGTTGATGGTTTCGAGCTTGTTCAATTCCTTATTGAACGCCTTGGCTGTAGCCTCGTTCCATTTCTTGTTCTTGGCCTTTTCAGTCAGTTCTTTTCGCTCAGGATTCTTCTCGTCTCCCCCCAGTTCCTCGCGTATGTTCTTGAGTTGCTGCTGCAGGAAGTATTCTCTCTGCTGTTCGTCGAGGTCGAAGCGTGTTTTCTGCTTGATGTCCGACTGTATGCTCAGCAGCTGCAGCTCTTTGTGCTCAGCTTTCAGAGCGATGTAAAGACGGTCGCTGAGGTTGTCTTTCTCCAGCATCTCCATCTTGTCCTCTATGCTGAAAGGCATGTTGCTGCAGATGAAGTTGGCTGCTATCATGGGGTTGGATATGTTGTTGAGGGCATATTCAGCCTCATTGGGCATATCATCGCAGGCATGTATGAAGTTGGCTGTTTCCTGATGCAGTGTGTCCAACAGCGTCTGGAAATGCACGTCTTCCAGGTTGGGCCACTTTTCTGGCAGACTGGTTACCTGTCCTTTGTAGTAAGGACTTATTGATGTGATCTGTTCGAGTCGGCATCTGCCAAGAGCCTGTACCACGATGGTTATGTTACCTGATTCTACTCCTGGCAGTTCAACTGTTTTTATGAGTTTAGCAAACACACCAGTCTTATAGAGGTTTCCAGATGTGGGGTTTTCTGTAGCCTCATCTTTCTGGCAGAAGATACAGAATACCTTGTCTGGATTTTCGATTAGCTTTTGGGCGAGTTGAACGCTCTGGGGTCTTCCCACGATGATGGGTGCCAGAACGGTAGGAAAGATGACGAGATTGCGTGTGCAAAGAATAGGGTATTCTCCTGATTCTCTTTCTGCCACCAATACAGAAGCATCGCCGTCAAAATCGGCTATCATTTGAAATTGTGTATTTTGTTTTCTGTTCATATTCGTTTTTAGAATTCTTTTTAGGGTGCAAAGGTAGTCATTTTTATTGAATTCAGAGGGGTTGGTATAGATATTTTAATATATTCGTGGCATTTTTTTGTAAAAATGATAAAATAAAACAGACTTGTTTGCGTTTTTCCTGAGGTAAGCGAAAGTTGCGTAAATCAGAATAAAAACAAGAAACGGTGGCAGATTTTCAATTCAAACATTTTGGAATCATGCAGGATAAGTGCGGCATGAAGGTAGGCACAGACGGCGTACTCTTGGGAGCATGGGCTTTGGGAGGCAGCAGGGTGCTGGATATAGGTACGGGGACAGGTCTCGTAGCACTCATGATGGCTCAGCGTTTTCCGCAGTCAGTAGTCGATGCCATCGATATTGACGAGGAGGCTTGCAGGCAGGCTGCCGAGAATGTGGCGGCAAGTCCTTTTGCCGGAAGTGTGCATGTGAGTCATTGTCCGCTGCAGGATTTTCTGTCTTCCCAGCCTTACGATGCCATCGTCAGCAATCCGCCTTTCTTTGTCGACAGTCTGAAGAATCCTGATGTCAAGCGCTCGCTTGCCCGGCATACAGACACACTGCCTTTTGCCGACCTCTTTGCCGGAGTCAGACGTCTGCTTACGGAACATGGTTTCCTGTCGATTGTTGTACCCACAGAAGTGTTTGGTAGGGTGGAGGAAGAGGCTTATTATAAGGGCTTTACGCTTGTTCGCAAATGCATGGTGAAGACTGTGGAGCGCAAGGCTCCCAAACGGCTTCTTCTTACCTTCTCCCGTAGCCGTATGGGCAACTTTGAGGAGTCTACAGAAGTGCTCCAGTTGCCGGATGGCAGTCGTTCGGAATGGTATTCCCGGTTAACGGAAGAATTTTATATCAAGTAGATTTCAAAGGAGTTTTCAAAGGAGTTTTCATGGGATTTCAAGGAAGTTAAGAAGTTATCGCTCCCTGCGGTCGCTGAGGAGCTAAGACAAATGCTTAAGTGGACTTGAAATTAAACAATCCCTTAAAGGCATTTGTCTTAACTCCTTAACTCCTTAACTCCTTAACTTCTTAACTCTTTAACTCCTTCGTCAAGCATCATAAGTTCAGTTTGCTCTGCACGAGTTTGCTCAGCGCCTCCACCTTTCTTCCTTGCTCTCTGATGTCGCTTCTCACGGCATTGAGACCGTTGAAGAAATCGGCAAAGGCCGACTGTATGGCGTTGGGTTTCCGGGCATTCTTGTCGGCAAATGGGTTGACGATAATCTTGATGCCTTTCTCCTCCAAGTGCACATCAATGTCAGCACCCGTCATAACCGGGTCGCCGTCATAATGGATGACACCAGGCTTGGTGCGGGTGATATGCAGCTTTTTGCATCTGAACGACTTAATCTTGGAGTGCTTGTCGAGCGTCTTGTTGAACATATCGAAACTTACCTGCGGAGCCTCCAGTACATCGAAAGGCTCCATGATGACCACGTCCATCAGTCCGTCGCTCATCGATGCCTGTGGAGCGATATAGGCGTTGTTGCCATATTGCGATGCGTTGGCACACGAGATGAGGAAGGCCTTGTATTGCTTTGTTCCCGTCTCATCCTCGAGGGTGTAGGTTTCAGGCTGATACTTCAGTCCTTCTCTCAGAATGTTCTCAGCATAGCTTATGGGTCCTCGTTTGCCGCTTTCGGCAAACTTCATGCTTACGAAGGCGTCAAATCCCATACCGCAGGTACAGAAGAAAGGATAGCCGTTGATGACCCCATAGTCGAGGTCGTGAATCTCGCATTGGTTGATGATCTCAATACTCTTTTTCAGGTTCATGGGCAGCATGAGGTGACGAGCCAGTCCGTTGCCCGATCCACAAGGCAGAATTCCCAGGGATGTGTCGGAGTGTACGATGGCTCTTGCCACTTCGTTGACAGTACCGTCACCTCCCACAGCCACCACAATGTCAACATGAGCCTCCTTCGCCTCGGAAGCAATTTCCGATGCGTGTCCGGCTCTTTCCGTAGTTCTTATCTCGTACTCAAAGCGGTCCTTGTCCAGAATGCTATCTATCAGGTTGGGGATGGATGCTTTGCTTGCCGTGCCCGAGATAGGATTCATGATAAAAACGATCTTCTTCTTCATCTAATTAGACAGAATTTTATGAATATTCAGTTGCAAAAGTAATAAAATTAGTATAAAAACGCCTTTTTAGACCCTAAAAAAACACTAAAAATCAACTTTCTTGGAAAAAATCACGATATATTAGTTCTTTTTTGTATCTTTGCACCCTGTAAACTTAGAAATTATAAAAAGTACACCTATTCATAATGGGACAATTACAAGAAAAATACAAGAATTATCGTGAACCTCAGAAGTATATGGCTGCCGGTGTGTACCCATACTTCCGTGAGATCACCAGTAAGCAGATGACGGAAGTTACCGACATCGATGGACATAAGATTTTGATGTTCGGTTCTAATGCTTATCAGGGTTTGACCAACGACCAGCGTGTTATCGATGCAGCCAAGGCTGCTCTCGACAAGTATGGTTCTGGTTGTGCAGGAAGCCGTTTCCTCAATGGAACCCTCGACCTTCACGTACAGCTCGAGAAGGAGTTGGCCGAGTTCATGCACAAGGATGAGTCCCTGTGCTTCTCTACAGGTTTCTCTGTCAATCAGGGCGTGTTGGCATGTGTGGTAGGCCGCAATGACTATATCATCTGCGACGACCGCGACCACGCCAGTATCGTAGACGGCCGCCGTCTTTCGTTTGCAACCCAGCTGCACTATAAGCACAATGATATGGAGGACCTTGAGCGCGTACTCAAGACCTTGCCTCATGAGGCTATCAAGCTGATCGTTGTCGATGGTGTCTTCTCTATGGAGGGCGACCTGGCCAACTTGCCAGAGATTGTCAAGTTGAAGCACAAGTACAACTGCTCCATCATGGTGGACGAGGCTCATGGCCTGGGTGTGTTTGGCAAGCAGGGACGTGGCGTATGCGATCACTTTGGTCTTACCGACGAGGTCGACCTCATCATGGGTACATTCTCCAAGAGTCTGGCGTCTATCGGTGGTTTCATCGCATCAGACAAGGACACCATCAACTTCCTGCGTCATTCTTGCCGTACTTATATCTTCAGTGCATCCAACACTCCAGCAGCCACAGCAGCAGCCTTGGAGGCTCTTCACATCATTCAGAACGAGCCAGAGCGCTTCGAGCAATTGTGGGATGTTACCAACTACGCCCTGAAGCGTTTCCGTGAGGAAGGTTTCGAGATTGGCGAGACAGAGAGTCCTATCATTCCTCTCTATGTGCGCGATGCTATGAAGACTTTCGAGGTAACCAAGAAGGCTTACGACCGTGGCGTATTCATCAACCCAGTCATCCCTCCAGCATGTGCTCCTCAGGACACATTGGTACGTTTCGCCCTCATGGCTACTCATACCAAGGAGCAGGTAGAACGCGGTGTGAAAATTCTGAAGGAGGTCTTCGTAGAGGAAGGCGTCATCAAGTAAGCGCTACTTATATTGGAATTACACCTATTTATATTATAGAGAGAGGCAGCCCTTGGAATGAAGGGCTGCCTTTTTGGAAAATAAGTGTTTTGTGACGGTAAAATAATAACGAGATAAGAAAATATGATTTCAGTAGAAGGCTTGAAAGTCGAGTTTGGCGTAAAACCTCTCTTCCACGATGTGAACTTTGTCATCAACGACCGTGACCGCATAGCCCTGGTGGGCAAGAACGGAGCAGGTAAGTCGACGATGCTCAAGATACTTTGTGGTATGCAGAAACCAACAGATGGCGTTGTGGCTGTGCCCAACGAGACAACGATAGGCTATCTGCCACAGGTGATGAAGTTGCAGGACGACACCACCGTGAAGGAGGAAACCCGCAAGGCCTTTGCTCATAACACAGAGATGAAGGCACGTCTCGACAAGATGCAGCAAGAGATGGCCGACCGTACCGACTATGAGAGCGAGTCGTATGCCCAACTGGTAGAGAAGTTTACCCAGGAGCATGAACGCTACATGATGATGGGCGGCGAGAACTATGAGGCAGAGATAGAGCGCACGCTTACAGGTCTGGGCTTCACCCGCGAGGACTTCGACCGTCCTACCCGTGAGTTCTCTGGTGGATGGCGTATGCGTATCGAGTTGGCTAAGATACTGTTGCAGAAACCCGATGTGCTTCTTCTCGACGAGCCTACCAACCATCTCGATATAGAAAGTATACAGTGGTTGGAGCAGTTTCTTGCCCAGAGTGCCAAGGCGGTGGTGCTGGTCAGCCACGACCGTGCCTTTATTAACAATGTGACCAACCGCACCTTAGAGATAACCTGCGGCAGGGTAGAGGACTATCGTGTGAAATACGACGAGTATGTGGTACTTCGTGCAGAGCGCCGCGAACAGCAGTTGCGAGCCTACGAGAACCAGCAGAAGGAGATTGCCGGTATCAAGGACTTTATAGAGCGTTTCCGCTACAAGCCCACCAAGGCCGTGCAGGTGCAGAGCCGCATCAAGCAGTTGGAGAAGATCGTGCCCATAGAGGTCGACGAGGTCGACAACAAGCAGATGCACCTCAAGTTTCCACCCTGTCTTCGCAGTGGCGACTATCCCATTATCTGCGACGAGGTGCGCAAGGATTATGGCTCGCATACAGTTTTCGACCACGTCACCCTTACCATCAAGCGCGGTGAGAAAGTGGCTTTCGTTGGCAAGAACGGCGAGGGAAAGTCCACACTTGTGAAGTGTATCATGGGCGAGATTCCGTTTACAGGAACGCTGAAGATAGGCCACAATGTGCAGATAGGCTATTTCGCACAAAACCAGGCACAGCTCTTAGACGAGCGCCTTACCATCTTCCAGACCATAGACAATGTGGCCACGGGCGATATGCGCCTCAAGGTGAACGATCTCTTGGGAGCATTCATGTTTGGCGGCGAGACCTCCGAGAAGTATGTCAAGGTGCTCAGTGGCGGCGAGCGCAGCCGACTGGCGATGATCAAGTTGCTGCTCGAGCCTGTCAACCTCCTGATTCTCGATGAGCCAACCAACCATCTCGACATGCAGTCGAAGGATGTTCTCAAGGAAGCCATCAAGGCCTTCGACGGAACAGCCATCATCGTGAGCCACGACCGTGAGTTCCTCGACGGACTGGTAGACAAGGTGTATGAGTTTGGTGGCGGAAAGGTACGCGAGCATCTGGGTGGCATCTACGACTATCTGCGTGCCCACAATGCCGAGACCATCCAGGCAGCCCTTGCCAAGGGCGAGCCATCCATGGGCGCTTCTTCAGCCAAGCCACAGCAGCAGGACGCATCGCCTGCCGCAACAGACAATGCGTCGTCGAAGAAGCAGAGTTACGCCGAGCACAAGGAACAGCAGAAGAAGATTCGCAAGGCCGAGAAGGCGGTGAAGGACTGCGAGCAGCGTATCGCCACCTTGGAAAAACGCAAGAAGGAGATTGACGATTTGCTGATGAAGCCCGAGAATGCCACCAACATGGAGCTCGTCACAGAGTACACCTCGCTGATGCAGAAACTCGATGAGGAGAACGACAACTGGCTCGTCCTCTCCGAGGAGCTGGAAGAAGTGTCAGGGCAATAAAATCCAGACAAAACAACAATAACCAAATAATTATAACATTATGAACATGAAGATGATTATCCCGATGGTGATGATAGCAGCCATGCCTATGGGTGCAGACGCACAAAACAAGTCGGGACTTGTCATGAGCAATCTTGACAAGACGACAAAGCCTGCCGACGATTTCTATCAGTTTGCCACAGGCGGATGGCAGAAGAACAATCCTTTGCCAGCAGCCTACAGCCGCTATGGAAGCTTCGACCAGTTGCAGGAAAACAACAACAAGCGTATCAACAGCATCTTGGGCGAGCTCCAGAAAAAGAGCTACAAGAAGGGAAGTATCGAGCAGAAACTGTCCGACTTCTACAAGTTGGCGATCGATGTCGACCGCCGCAACAAGGAGGGCATAGCTCCCGTAAAGCCTCTGCTCGACGAGATAGCTGCTGCCCAAACCAAGGCCGACCTGCAGAAATTGCAGATCAAGTATGCCTGGATGGGACTCGGAGTAAGCTATGGTGCTGGTTTCGCTGCCGACGAGAAGAATGTCACTCAGAACATCTACAATCTCTCGCAGGGCGGTCTCACCCTTGGCGCCAAGGATTATTACCTTAACAACGATGCCGCCACTGTGGCCATCCGTGAGGCTTACAAGGCATATCTTGCCAAGATGTTCCAGCTCTATGGTTTCTCTGCAGCCGATGCTGTCCAGTATGCACAGGCCATCTTCCTGCACGAAACCAGTCTTGCCTTTGTTTCCAAGAGCCGCACCGAGCTTCGTGACCCACAGGCCAACTACAACAAGATGACTCTCAAGCAGTTCGGTGAAAACTATCCCAACATACCTCTCGAGGCCTTGGCCAATGGCGAGGGCATCAAGAGCGAGTATATGCAGGAACTCATTGTAGGTCAGCCAGCATTCTTTGCAGCCTACGACAAGCTTTCGGCAGCCGAGAACGCCTCGGTCCTGAAGGCGCTGATGCTCTGGAGTGTCATCCGCAGCTCTTCCGCTTACCTGACCGATGAGATTCGCGAGGCCAACTTCGACTTCTTCGGCAAGACCATGAGTGGCCGTAAGGAGGACTATCCTCTCTGGAAGCGTGCCACCAATCAGGTAGAGAATCAGATGGGTGAGGCGCTTGGCCGCATCTACTGCAAGAAGTTCTTCCCCGAGAGTTCCAAGAAGATGATGGAAACCCTGGTAAAGAACCTGCAGATCAGCTTGGGCGAGCGCATCGACGCACAGACCTGGATGAGCGACGTAACCAAGGCTGCAGCCCATAAGAAGCTCGACAAGTTCTATGTCAAGATAGGTTATCCCAACAAGTGGACCGACTACAGCCTGCTCAACATCGATCCTTCCAAGAGTTACTACGAGAATGTGTTGGCTTGCCGCAAGTTTGCCAACGACAAGGAGATTGCCGAGAAGGCCGGAAAGCCAGTCGACAGAGACGAGTGGTACATGACTCCACAGACCGTCAATGCCTACTACAATCCTACCACCAACGAGATCTGTTTCCCTGCCGGAATCCTGCAGTATCCTTTCTTCGACCCAAAGGCCGACGAGGCGTTCAACTATGGCGCCATCGGTGTCGTGATAGGTCATGAGATGACTCACGGTTTCGACGATCAGGGCCGCCAGTATGATGCTACTGGCAATCTGCAGGACTGGTGGACAGCCGACGATGCCAAGGGCTTCAATCAGCGTGCCGACATGTATGCCGACTTCTTCAGCAATATCAAGGTATTGCCCGACCTGAATGGCAACGGCCGTTTCACACTGGGCGAGAATCTTGCCGACCATGGCGGTTTGATGGTAGCCTTCAATGCTTTGAAGAATGTCACCGCCAAGAAGCCCCTCAAGAACAAGGACGGTTTCACTCCAGCTCAGCGCTTCTTCCTGGCCTACGCAGGCGTATGGGGACAGAACATCACCGAGAAGGAGATACGTCAGCGCGTCAAGAACGACCCACACGCTTTGGGCAAATGGCGTGTCGACGGAGCCCTGCCACATATCGATGCCTGGTATGAGGCCTTCGGTGTGAAGCCGGGCGACAAGATGTTCATTCCTAAGAATGAGCGACTGGAACTTTGGTAATAATCGATAAAAAGAAGGATGCTGAAAGAAATTTTGGCATCCTTTTTTCATTATCTCATTGAAAAAGTGTATTTTTGCACAAAATTAGAGAAAGGAATAGAATCATGCCATTAAGATTGCCAGATAAATTGCCAGCCATAGAGCTGCTGAAGCACGAGAACATCTTCGTCATGGACGAGAGTAGGGCGCACAGTCAGGAGATTCGCCCCCTGCGTATCGTAGTGCTCAACCTCATGCCGCTGAAGATAACAACGGAGACCGATCTCGTCAGACTGCTCTCCAACACACCACTGCAGATAGAGGTGTACTTCATGAAACTGAAGAGCCATACTCCCAAGAACACCCCCATCGAGCACATGATGATGTTCTACAAAGACTTTGCCGAACTGTCAAAGCAGAAGTTTGATGGCATGATCGTAACGGGTGCACCCATCGAAACCATGCAGTACGAGGACGTGGAATACTGGCCCGAGATTCAGCAGATCTTCGACTGGGCTCGTACCCATGTCACCTCCACACTCTACATCTGCTGGGGCGCGCAGGCAGGACTTTACCATTTCTATGGCGTACCCAAGCATCCACTCAGCAAGAAGATGTTTGGCATCTTCCGGCAGAAATCCCTCGACCCCTCGCTGCCTATCTTCCGTGGCTTCGACGACTGGTTCGCCATGCCGCAGAGCCGCCATACCGAGGTGCGACGCGAGGACATCGAGAAGGTGCCGGGGCTTGACATCATAGCCGAGTCGCCCGAGAGCGGTGTGAGCATCGTGATGGCACGTGGCGGCAGGGAGTTCTTTGTCACGGGCCATTTGGAGTACGCTCCCGACACACTCGACAAGGAATACCGTCGCGACCTGGGCAAGCGTGATGACGTCGACTTGCCCAAGAACTATTATTATCACGACGATCCCACCGAGGAACCCTTGGTGACCTGGAGGGCGCATGCCAACCTGTTCTACAGCAACTGGATCAACTATTACGTTTACCAGGAGACACCTTATAATATTGATGACATCAAGTAAGAGCGAAAGCGAAAAAGCGAAGAATGAGAACTTTGGAATTGCTGGCACCTGCCAAAAATTTAGAGTGCGGCATCGCAGCCATCGACCATGGCGCAGATGCCGTATATATCGGAGCACCCAAGTTTGGTGCCCGTGCGGCTGCGGGTAACTCGATCGAGGATATCCGTCAGCTGTGCGACTACGCCCATCAGTTTCATGCCAAGGTGCATGTCACGGTCAACACCATAGTCTACGATTCCGAGATCAGGGACACCCTGCAGATGATTCAGCAGTTGCAGGCAGCCGGTGTCGATGCCCTGCTGTTGCAGGACATGGGTGTGCTCTATGCCCTTCAGGGCGAGGGCCCTCTGTTGACAGAGGGCGGGTGGACAGAGTTCCTGCATTCCAGCACCCAGTGCGACACCAGGACTGCCGACAAGGTGAAGTGGCTTCAGTCGTTGGGCTTTCATCGGGCAGTATTGGCTCGCGAGCTCTCGGTCAGTGAGATAGAGGCCATTCATGCCGCTGTGCCCGATATGGAGCTCGAGGTGTTCGTCCATGGTGCGCTTTGTGTGTGCTATTCCGGCGTGTGCTATGCGTCAGAGTACTGTTTCGGCCGCTCAGCCAACAGGGGCGAGTGCGCCCAGTTCTGCCGCATGAAGTTCGACCTTCTCGATGCCGACGGACAGGAAATTGAGCATCAGCGCCATCTGCTATCCCTCAAGGATATGTGCCAGATAGACAACCTGGAGGCCTTGGCTGACGCCGGAGCCTGCTCGTTCAAGATCGAAGGCAGGTTGAAGGATGCCGACTACGTGAAGAATGTGGTGGCAGCCTACAGCCAGCGCCTCGACGACATCTGCCGCCAGCGCCCCGGCGAGTATGAGCGTCCATCGCTGGGCAGACCCCGCTATGCTTTCGAACCCAACCTGAAGAAGACTTTCAACCGTGGTTTTACCCATTATTTCCTGCGTGGCAGACAGATGGACATCACCTCCTTCGACACCCCGAAGGCCATCGGCGAGTATGTGGGAAAGGTGAAGGAGCTGCGCGGCAACAGTTTCAATGTAGCATCCGTGGCGAGTTTTGCCAATGGCGACGGCTTGTGTTTCATCAATGACGAGCGCGAGCTGGAAGGCTTCCGTGTCAACCGTGCCGAGGGCAACCGCCTCTTCCCCTTAGAGATGCCTCGTCATCTGCGTCCCGGAGTGGCGCTCTATCGCAACAACGACGTCGCGTTCAGCAGGATATTGGCAGGCAGAACGGCAGAACGGAAGATTCCTGTCAAGATCGTCTTCGACTTGTACGATGAGGACGCTGTGAGCGGCTTCTCAGCCACTGCCTATTACTGCAAGGAGCAGGGAAAGACCCCATTCGTGAGCGGAGATGCCGAGCAGCATGCCTCCTTGGAATACATGGCTACCGAAGCCGTAGCCTTTGAGCACAGCATGGCGAAAAAGCCGCAGCGCGAGAATATCATCAAACAACTCAGCAAGTTGGGCGGCACCATCTATGAGTGCCGTGAGGTGGAGATTCGCAATGCAGCCGACCAGTATTTCATCCCCAGCAGTGTGCTTACCGACCTGCGCCGTTCTTTGGTTTCAGCCCTGTCGGGTGCCGTCGCAGCCCCGGAGGCATCTCATGCTGAGGCTTCCGCCGACAAGACATCGCCCGCAAAGGCATGGCAGCCGGAATACGCCAAGTATAGCTATCTCTACAATATCGCCAATCAGAGTGCCCGCTCTTTCTATCAGGCACACGGCATGGCGAAGCCAGGCTATGCTTTCGAGCTGCGCAACGGGGCAGAGCGGCAGGAGGAGGTTCTGCTGATGCAGTGCCGCCACTGTCTGCGTTATTCGTTGGGCTATTGTGTGAAGCGGGGAGGGCGCAAGCCCACGTGGAAGGAACCGCTCTTCCTTCGTCTGGGCGACGGCAGGAAGTTCCGACTCCAGTTTGCCTGCAACGAATGTCAGATGAATGTGTTTTCTGAGCGTTGAAAAAAGAATGATATATGAGCAAAGTAAAACGAAATACATGGATTACCTGTTGTCTGTTGGGCATGCTGTTGCTGCTCAGCGGTTGCTATCATCGTCATGGTGGCAAGGTTCAGCATGCCGCCCTGATAGAGTACAGCGACCGGCAACTCGACTCCATCTCGTTTTCCTCCACGCATCATTACACCAACAAATACAACTTTGTAGTCAGTTCCGACTCACTCATGCTGATACGTCAGCAGCCGGAGGAATATGTCAACCATCTGCGCATCGACTCCTTTGCCGTCAGGAAGCACTGTCTGCTGGTCGTTTCCGACATACGCATCATTCCCCAGGACGCAGAAGACTCCGTATGGGTACAGTTGGCCACCGAGGAGAATGAGTTTGGCTGGACACACGAGTCCCGTCTGTTGCCCCGTGTCGTCCCCGACGATCCCATCTCTCAGTTCATCCTCATCTTCAGCAACACCCACCTGCTCATCTTCATGATCGTCATCGTGTTGATTTCTGTGGCTTATCTTCTGCGCAAGATATCCCACAGCAATGCGCACATCGTTCATTTCAACGACATCGACTCGCCATATCCTACGGCATTGGTGCTGATGGTGTCGCTCTCAGCGGCTTTCTATGCCACCATCCAGTTGTTTGCACCCGAGATGTGGCGTCATTTCTATTTTCATCCCACTCTCAATCCCTTTGCCGTACCCCGTGTGTTGGGATTCTTCCTGGCGTCTGTTTGGGCGATATTGATATTGGCATTGGCCTGTCTCGACGAGGTAAAGCATCGTCTCAGTCTTGGCGATGCCATCTTGTATCTGGGAGGTCTTGTCGGAGTCTGTGCAGTCGATTACATCATCTTCAGTCTCTGCACACTATATTATGTGGGTTATGTCCTCTTGGTATTCTACTTCTGGTTTGCCATCCGCCGTTTCCTGCGTCGATGAGACGGAAAGAAAGAAATAAATGTCGATGTGACAAGACGGTTTGCTTTCGCTGACGGCTTTCATTATGTGAAATTGATGACTGAGAAAAGTGAGAAGAAGATGTCGTTTTGTAAAATCTGTTTACTGCGTTCTTTGCACAGAAAATCCCTGTTTCTCAATAATGCATATTTATACATTCTGCCTTGATAATGAGGCTTAGTATATTTATACAAATTCACGGATAGGAAACTGCAATAAGTATACATGGTAAAAGTTAAATATGAGCTAACTTTTCTCTTTTGTGTTATATATTGTTAATTCTAAGACTTTTGCTTACCTTTTCATGAACAGATTTTAAGAAAAGTCTGGAGTTCTGAATATGATTATTTTTCTGTTTCTGCACTACTGATAGATTGTAAACGTGTAATGTTACTTTACTTTGTAGTTAGGGTGATTCCGGTCAAATCCGGTCATGGTCATTTCGGTCAAAATCAAGAAAGAAAATATTTTCTCGCCTAAAGATAGTATATATAAATTATGAATATTATTTATATATACTATCTGTAGAACTTTTTTTTCATCAGAAAACGAATTTGACCGAAATGACCATGACCGAATTTGACCGAGACTTTGTGTTGCATTTTGACAATTGTCCTGGCAAAATAAGTCATTTTGTGTCATTGTCATTTTGTGTCATTTTTGAAATTCAATGTCATTTCCGCCGCTATATAGGTAAGCGTCTCCGCGTTTATACCTTGCATAATTCAAAAAAAGCAGTAACAGCTGATTAAACTAATGCTGTTACTGCTTTTTCCATCGGTCAGGAAGCAAGTCTCTATATTTTTCCAATGGGGTATTAGGTTGCCATTCTACGGTCTTTTCTATGACGTCGCTAATGTATTCAAACAGATTGACTCCATTCTGCTTGCATGAGATAGCGATAGAATATAGGATAGCTCCCCGTCTTGCACCTTCGTGCGAACCAAAGAATAACGAGTTTCTCCTCGACAGCGATATGTACCTCTGGATTCTCTCAATATAATTGTTGTCGAGAGCAGTATCACCTCTTTTAAAAATGTCACAAATGGCATTATACTCGTTAAGGGCATAACCGACGGCCTGCGCCAAGGGCGATTTGGGCAGCAGATCCTTCCTGGAAGATAATTCCTCCAGTTTCTCTAATAAATCCTGCAAAATGTCCGGTGCGTATGATTGCCGATAAGCCAGATGTTTCTCTACAGTCCATCCATTGACGCCAACCTTATGCTTTTTGTCTTTTTGATAAAATCTGTTGATGATGCCTGCTGCTTCCTGTGCATCCCTGTCGTCCTTGCCACAGTCGATGAAGTTTCTCTTGACATGCTGCAGACAGGCGATTCTCATAATGTCCGGATAGGCATCCGACTCCAGTTTTCGGTAAGGAGCATACGCATCACTCTGTACTGTACCTTTATAATCCGAGAACACATCAAGTATGACCTGCTCTGAACGTGAACCATCCTCATATACGAAGAACACAAGTCCCAGTTTAGGTGCACTTACCGCCCACAGGTAGCCTTTCTTCGAGCCGTTGTCTGTAGGCTTTACCCTCGTCAGCAGTACTTTATGATAAGTTTCATCTGCCGTAACATAATCCTGCTGTAACACCGTTTGGCAGATGGCTCTATAGATATTCTCCAGTACGTCTGCGCTTCTGGCAATCAGCTTGTTTGCCGTGGCTTTCCTCAACGTGAACCCACTGTCGGCAAAGTATTTGACGATTCGCTCCACAGGCATGGAATAGATATACCGCAACTGCAGGAGACCTGCTGCAAAGGAAGATGTATAGGATGAGTTCAGCAGCAACGCTGGTGGGGTCTTCCCCGGATACAGGACATTTCCATCCGTATAAGTGTTGATGTGATATACGGTCTTGATGAACTTGATGGGTTCCATGCTGTAACGCACACAGGTGCGGGTGCCATAGATGCGCAGCGTCTTCAGAAGTTCCGCATCCATGTCTGGATTAACCGTAACATGTTTCTCCTCCATCTCATAATGCATGTCACGCTTGGCCCCATTGTTTTTGCGCTCCTTTCTCTTTTCTGCCTGCTCTTTTTTCTTCCTGTCAAATTCTTCCTGAGTCATTGAATCTTGCAGATTCTTCTCCTGACGTTCGGACTTCTTGCCTGAAACGAGCTTGCCGAGTGCCTTGTTCTGACGATTCGCTTTGTCAATGGCGATTCCTTTCTGGACGAGTAATTCTTCTAATGACTTTATACGTTCAATGAGTTCGTTGACCTGTGTAGTCAACGAACTCACCGTAGCATTAGCTTGCTGAAGCTGTTC
>OIWV01001370.1_pt1 | contig 20767 bp, 15 predicted proteins | sample 1587751 | NCBI WGS metagenome assembly OIWV01 (sample SAMEA3888913, study PRJEB22519) | human gut metagenome | biome: human gut; feature: human-associated habitat; material: faeces | place: Denmark | collected 2010
CTGTTATGGAGCGTGAGGAATTGACACAGTTGGTGCGTTAACTGTGTCAGTTCTGACGGTAAATGGGCGTTAAAAGCTGATACGCACGTGCGCTTAAAAATGATGCAAAAGGGCGTCAATAGCAGATACAGAAGTGCGTTAAAAAAATGATGCCGTCTGTCTGATAAAAAGAGACACAGCAGGTGCAGTAAAAACTAACGCTGTGGTGCGTCAGAAATTAACGCTCTTGAGCGTGGGCAGGCCGCCGCCGCACCGGCCACAGCCGAGGCGGCGGCAAATTCGCTATTCAGTTGTCATTTTCTTGGCAAATGTGGCTTTGTCAGGATTGGCGGACAATTGCTCTTGCCTCATATGCCTCTGCCGGTAACTTTGGCCCTTAAAACATACGCGTATTGAGTGGTGCAAGAAGCGGTCAAGAATTGCGCCGCAGCAATCTTTGTCATTGCCCAAATACCTGGGCCAGTCAGTGACTGAGCGGTTGGTTGTGATGATGGTGCTCTTTTTTTCGTAGCGAGAGGAAATTAAGGCATGAAACAGGGCAGCGTAGCTAGGGTGATTTTCCATCAGCGGATAACCAAACTCATCCACGATGATGAGATCGGCGCGGTTGATCAGTCTCAGGTAGTCGTCCACGGCCTTTTGTTGCCGCGCCTGCTCGAGCTCGGCCATCAGGTCATTTGCGCTGATAAATTTCACGCTGTAAGCTTTGTCGACGATGGCTTTTTTCCCAAGAGCTATGGCCAGGTGGGTTTTCCCAAGCCCGGGCTGGCCGTAAAAAAGCACGTTCTCGTGCGAGGCGATCCAATCACACTTAGCCAAGGACAAGATCTCCGATTTATCGAGCTGAGAACAAGAGAAATCGAAAGATTCAATGCTGGCCTGTGACGGGAATTTAGCCATCCCCATATTCATCTCAATTTTGTGGGTTTCCCGGTAGAAACACTCCAAACGGAGAATGTGCAGCACGGCCTGATCCGCGGTATTTCGCTACGCGACTACCGGGGGCTCTCTCCGTATTTGTTAACAGGCTCTCGTTGCCCAAAATCGGGGGGACTAACTACCCACACATATGCCCGAAGAATCCGAAAAATGCTCATTTTTCGCTGTTATAGTGCGCACAACTGTTTCTCATAAAGACGCGTCATGTCGATTTTTTCACTGATGGATGCCCAGCTCGCCTGGGGTGATGCGGCGCTTTTGGATCACGCCGCCATGAGCCTTGAAGCCGGAGAGCGCGTGGGCCTCATCGGCCGCAACGGCACCGGGAAAAGCTCGCTTCTGCAGGTCATTGCCAAAAAAGAAAAGCTGGACGCAGGGGAGCTTCGTATGCAGGACGGCCTGCGCGCGGTGTACGTTGAACAGGAACCAGCGTTGCCTGCTGCCCCCACCTTCCGCGAAAGCCTCATTGCCCGCGGGGGTCTGGACGCGATTGCCGACGACCGGGAAAAGTGGACCGCGTACGCGCGGCTTGATGAGTATCTTGAAAAGCTCTCGCTTCCCGGCGACGCCGATCCCCAAAAGGCCTCCGGGGGCGAAAAAAAGCGCGCGGCTTTAGCACTCGCGTTAAGCCTTAAGCCTGATCTGCTCTTACTTGACGAACCCACAAACCACCTGGACGTCGAAACGATTCTCACGCTTGAATCGATTCTGACGGGTGAATTTAAAAATTCGCGGTCTCTGATGGTGATCACCCACGACCGCGCGTTTTTGGACGACACCGTCACGCGCATCATTGAGTTGGACCGCGGGGTTCTCAGATCCTACCCGGGAAACTTTGCCGCCTACGAGGCCCGCAAGGAAGAAGAGCTTGCCGCGGAAGCTCTGGAGCGCGCCCGCTTTGACAAATTCCACGCCCAGGAAGAGGTGTGGATCCGCAAAGGGATTGAAGCCCGCAGGACGCGTAACGAAGGCCGTGTGAAGCGCCTCGAAGAACTGCGGCGCCAGCGTGCCGCACGCCGTGAACGGATCGGGAGCATCAATCTCACGATTGACGCCGGTGAAAAAAGCGGCAAAGTCGTTGCGGAAGTCACAGACCTCACGAAAGCGTTCGGTAACCGCACCATTGTGAAGGGTCTTAACTTCAAGCTGATGAGAGGTGACAAGCTCGGGCTCTTGGGCCACAACGGCGCGGGAAAATCAACGCTTATCAAACTCCTTTTGGGGAAACTTGCGCCTGACAGCGGAACCGTGAAGCTCGGCAGCAACCTGCAGATTGCGTACTTCGATCAGCTGCGCGAACAGCTGGACGACACAAAGACCGTTGCGGAAACGATCAGCCCGGGAAGCGACTGGGTGGAAGTCGCGGGCGAACGCAAGCACATCATGAGTTACCTCGCGGACTTTCTCTTTTCGCCGCAGCGCGCAAACGTCCCTGTGGGTAACCTCTCCGGGGGCGAGCGCAACCGATTGCTGTTGGCTCGCCTTTTTGCGCTTCCTGCAAACCTTCTGGTGCTTGACGAACCCACCAACGACCTTGACATCGATTCGCTCGAACTGCTCGAAGAAACACTCGAAAATTACAAAGGCACGATTATTCTCGTGAGCCACGACCGGCGTTTTCTGGACGACGTCGTCACGCAGGTTTTGGCGCCCGTCAATTGGCCCGCGCCCGACGGCCGCTGGATGGAATTTATCGGGGGTTACGAGGACTGGGTGCAACAGAGGCCCGCGGTGGAAATGCCCGCGAAACCCTCTGAAAAGGCGAAAGCCCCGGCAGAGCGCCCCGTGAAGAACGCACCCCCGCAGCGCATCCGGATGAGCTTTAAGGAAACCAAAGAACTCGAGGAGCTCCCCGCCAAAATTGAGGCGCTAGAAACCGAACAAAGTGACCTGATGACCGCGATGTGCGCAGCAGACTACTTTAAGACGGACGTTGCAAAGCAAAAGGCGGATAAAGAGAGAAGTGACGCGCTGCCCGCGCTCATTGAAGCCGCGTATGCCCGTTGGGAAGAGCTCACCGCCAAGTCGGAAGCCGCGGCGCAGAAGAAAACGGTATGACGGAGCTTCTTGCAAGCCTAAACACCGTCACCCTCTGGGGCGCGGTTGCGGTTGTCATTCAGGCAGGACTCACCTTGGGCGTGGTACTTCGGGTGATTCTGACGCGCCATCCGCCGGCCTCTTCCCTGGCGTGGATTGTGCTTACGCTTGCGCTTCCCTACGTGGGCTTCATTCTCTATCTTCTCATCGGGGAAAAGCCCATCGGACGCTGGCGGGAATTCCGGATGCGCCAGGCGCTTTACCGCTGGGAAGCGGTGCTTTCGCAAAAGCCCGCAGCCTACGTGGGAGAACTCCCCGCGGGGCAGCGCCACAAGGGCCTTGTAAGGCTCGCGCAAAAGTTGGGCGACATTCCGATGAGCCGGGGATCCACGATTGAACTCATTGGTGACACAGACGCCGCCCTAAAGCGCATCATTTCTGACATCGATGCGGCGAAAACAAGCGTTTCGATGGAGTTTTACATCTGGAGCGCCGGGGGTCTTGCGGATGCCGTGGCTGAATCGCTGATTGCGGCCGCCGGGCGCGGTGTGGCGTGTAAGGTTTTGCTGGACGACATCGGCTCGCACAGCTTTTTTAAGTCCGCCTGGCCCAAGCGCCTGCAGGCGGCGGGCGTACATGTGTTGTCAGCTTTGCCTGTGCGCTTTTTTGCGCCGACGCAGGGCCGGCTCGATCTGCGGCTGCACCGCAAGACCATTGTGATCGACAACCGCGTGGGCTACACGGGAAGTCTCAACATGGTCGACCCGGCGTTTTTCAACCAAAACGAGCACGTCGGCGAATGGATTGACGCGATGGCCAGAATCACCGGCGCTGCGGTCGCGGACCTCAACCTCGTCTTCAGTTTTGACTGGGCGCTGCAGCCCGATGACGCCGGACAGCAGTTTTCATTTCTGCCGGTGCCTGCGGTGCCGCCGGAAGGCAATGCCCGTATTGTGGTGGTGCCCTCAGGGCCCACGGCGCCCGATGACGCCAACATGCGCGTGATCATCGAAGCGATTAACTGCGCACGCCGCAGTGTCCTCATTTCAACGCCCTACTTTGTGCCCAATGAAGCGATGGCCGTGGCGCTGCAAAACGCAGCGTGGCGGGGTGTGGATGTGCGGCTCTTGTTGCCCGCGAAAAACGACTCGCAGTTTGTGCAGTGGGCTTCGCATCGCTACTTTGAGGGCCTGATGGCGGCGGGCGTCAAGATCCTGCGGTTTAATGCGGGGTTGCTGCACACCAAAGCCATTACGGTCGATGACGACTTTGCGCTCTTCGGAACTGTGAACCTCGATAACCGGAGCCTGCATCTCAATTTCGAGATGATGCTTCTGGTGTTTGACCCCAAGTTCGTGGCGGATCTGGTGCGGTTGCTGAGAAGCTATGAAGCGCGGTGCTCGGAAGTCGATCCGGTGACCTGGCACAAGAGGCCTCTGAAAGACAGGTTGCTTGAGGGGATCTGTTATCTTCTGTCGCCGCTCCTCTGACCGGGCGCCGTGTTTCCGCCTTTCTGAAATCGATTGGGTTCATTTGCCATGTCCGCAGAGACTTCTCACAATCCGGCTTATCTTCTCCGTACCCTGGTGTCCGCCGTCAAACGCGCTTCGGGACAATTCAAGGGCGTCCTCATCAATGGGATGCACGGAGCGGGGAAACACACACTGCTTGCCGCACTTTCTGACGCCCGCCCGTGTGTGTCGCTTCTCACCAACCGCGAGCGGCAGCTTGCCCAAGACGATCCGGAAGCTTTTCTCACGACGCCCCCGCTCCCCGTCACGATCGAAGAGTTTCAGCGTGCTCATGCCCTTTCCTGTGAGCTCAAGACCGCGCTCGATGATACGAAGGACCGCGGTCGTCTGTGGCTCACAGCTTCAGAGCGTCTCGGCTACCGCAACCCGCTTGAGGAGTCCCTGGCCGGACGCCTTGCGTTTTATGACCTTTTCCCGCTGAGTCTCTATGAACTCGCAGGACAAGGGCTCGGGCAAAAGCCTTGGAAACCCACGGGAACTCTCACGCGCGGAACACTCCCCGCGATGACCGCAGGGGACGTTTGGGAACGAATCTGGTTCGGATCGATGCCGGGACTTAATCCCCCTCGTCCCTTGAACCGGAACTGAGAGATGCCGGCCTCAAAAATCCGGCAGCGTTTACTGACTATCTGCGGGTAATGGCGCGTCACACGACGGAGGTATTTGACAGCCAAACAATGCTTGCTGAAACCGGACTTGACTCTGATGCGCTCGGTGACCGGCTTAACCTCGCAGGCGCTCTCGGCATCCTTTACCTGCTTCCCTCTTTTTTCGGCGCCGTCGGCAAAACACTCGAACACCGGCCCAGGTAGCCGTCAGTGCAACAGAAACGCCGGACGCGCGCCTGACAGCGCCTTTCAGCGTTCTTAACGGCCTCTTGGTGAGGCGCGGCCCGGGGGCTGTTGTGTGCCTCTGCGGCAAAACACAAAAGCTTTCGGACAATGTAACGGCGCTTCCCGTCTGGGACCTCTGATGATGCTGTTTTAACCGGTGCGCTACCGGCTTTCAGACCGAGCTTTCTTTTTGAGTGCATCGTATTTCGCGGAGCTGCCCCAGCAATCTTTTACCGGATACTTGGCCGCATTCTTTGCCATCTTCGCGTTCACTGCCGCATCAAGGTCAATGCCGAGGCGGTCTGCGAGAAGCAACGCGTAGATAACGACGTCGCTTAACTCCTCCTTCATCGCTTCTTTCTTTGCACTGACCTCAGTTTCGGCTCCAGACCACTGAAAGCATTCGAGAAGCTCGGCGGCTTCAAGGCTGATCGAAATCGCAAGGTCCTTGGGATTGTGAAACTGCTTCCAGTTGCGGTCATCGCGGAAAGCCAAGATGCGCTTCATCGTTTCGCCGCTGATAGCGGGCTTTTCGTACATGATCGTTTCGGACATTTGCGGGCTCCTGCTTCAAAAACTTGTAGTGCGGGAATCTTAACGGCACTGCCTTCTGAGAAATCAGAGACTGAAAACGTTTCCAGTGCAAAAAGGCACCGGTTCCCGTAAGAATCGGTGCCTCTGATCATCGGGCACGGTAGCGGAGAACCCGCGATCGTTGCGGAAGCCTCCTCTGCCGGCTACTCTGCTCTTTTACTTGATTCCGAGCGCAGACTTCGCCGCAATACGTCCGAACGTCAGCACGTCAGCCGTGGCGTTGCCGCCCAAGCGGTTGGAACCATGGATACCGCCTGTGACTTCACCGGCAGCATAGAGCCCCGGGATGGGATTGCCGAGCACATCAACAACCTGCGCCTTGGTATTGATCTCCAGGCCGCCCATCGTGTGGTGAATCGAAGGAGCTCTGGGCGTTGCATAGAACGGGGCTTTCTCAATCTTCTGGTCGAAAAGCTTGCGCCCGAACTTCGTGTCGCTCTTTGCTTCAACCATCTTGTTGTACTCGGCTACGGTCTTTTCCAGGTTTTCCGCCGGCATTCCAAGCTGCTTTGCAAGCCCCGCAAGCGTATCGGACTTGTAGATACGCCCGAGCTTGACCAAGGTTTCCACATTTTCGTTAAAGGAATTGAATTCCTTCACGATCGACGCATCATTGATGTCGTAGCAGACTGCGCCGGGCTGCTTTTTAATAGCGGCCACGAATTCGTCACGACGGGCATCTTCCTTCACAAACCGTTCGCCGTTCTTGTTGACGTCAATCACATCGTCAAGCCCCGACATCTTGCGGGCACGTCCCTGCAGAGCACCGGTACCCGGCGTTGCAAGCGGATAAACCTGCACGTAGTTCATACCCGTGGTGTAGGCACCGATCTTGGTGGCCATCACAATGCCGTCACCGGTGGCTCCCGGCTGATTTGTTGAAACCATATCAGCGGTAAGCTGCGGAGCCGAGCGCTGCCGAAGCACTTTATTCTGACTGTAGCCGCCGGTTGCAAGAATCACACCGTACTTTGCGTTAAAGGCATAGTTGTTGCCGACTTTGTCACTTGCCCGGACACCGACCACACGGCCGTTTTTCACGATCAGGGACTCTGCTTTCATGCCCGTCACGATCTTGGTGCCTTCCTTGACCGCTGCCTTATAAAGCGGCTCTACAAGACCGGTACCCGCAGGAGCATCCACCTGATGCGTTCTCTGCCAGAGAGCACCTGCACCCTGACTCACGCGGTCAAGCACGGGAGTACCGAGCTTTTGCATCCAGTGCAGCGTATCAAGCGTGTTGGCGGCATAGGTCCGGATAAGCGGAATATGGCCCACTTTGTCGCCGCCGTTATAGGTCTGCAGAGCATGCCATTCCGGGCAGTCAAAGAGTGTCTTTGAGCCCGAAGCCAGATAAGCCTCGTACTTTGCCTTCACATCAGCCATGAGCTTACGATGCTCTTCACTTACGGGCTTTTCGCTGATGGCCTTAACAACAGCATCTTTCAGCGTGTCGGTCATCGGCAGGAGCTTTTGCCGTTCGGGATCGGCAGTATTGAAAGCACTGGCGCAGCGCAGCGTGTTTCCCCCGATAACCGGCATCTTTTCAAGCACGATGACACGGTACTTTCCTGCCTGTCCGGCCGTCACGGCGGCCGACAAACCCGCGCCGCCCGCACCCACAATCACAAGGTCATAACTTTCGGAACGGGTTCCTTTGAACTTCTTGATCTTCTGAGGCACCGGTTTTTGCAGAGCCGCCAGATTCACACCGCTTTGTGTGAGAGCCGCGCCTACTGCCTGCTTAAAGGCTGCGCTTGTGACGGTTGCTCCGGAGACGGCATCAACATTCAGTGTCTGATACCTGACGATATCGTCTGAGATGGACTTGATGGCCATACCGCCCATGAACGGTGTTTCCTGATTGGCCGGAACCTTGATGGACTTAATCTTGTCTTTTGTTACCGTGACCTCAACATTAAGGTAACCATTGTTGCCGTAAGCCTGACTCTTGTAAGTACCGGGCTTAAATTTCGCTTTCAGAGACTTACCTGTCGCCTTGGCAAGCGCGACTTCCACAGCTTGTTCAATCGCCTTTGATGTCACCGATGCCCCGGTGACAGCCGCCACATCTGCCTTATTGCTTTTGACAATTGCGGCCGGGATCTTTTCCACAGCAACCGATCCGATACCGACCGTCTCGGAATGCTTCAGCACCTTGACGGCCTTCACTGCGCCCTTTTCGATCGTCACCTCTACGGTCATGGGTCCGTTATGTCCGGAAACTGTTTCCTTGTAGACCTGAGCCGTGACTGTTGTTGTCCCTAACGCTGCAACAGCGAGAGTTGCTGCTAAAACAATCGGTCGTATTGCCATGGCGGATTCTCCTCTGAAAGGCCTGTGACAATTCGAATTTATCCTGTATTAACCCAGGCATCAAGGAATTCTCTTGTTTTCCGTCAAAGGGAAGCAGCACCCGTGCGTTCCAATACTGAGAGCGTCATTTACCGTCGCTAAATATTTGGAGACACAGTCCTTCCTGCGTCATAATCAGAAAATTGCACATTTTCTTTGAGAGGACTTCTGCATGCATCAGTTTCAGTGCGACTACATTGCCGGTTGCCACCCCGCCGTTTTAAAAGCGCTGTGCGAGACAAATCTCGAAGAAGTCCCAGGGTACGCAGAAGACAAGTTCTGCAAAGAAGCTTCAGACATGATCCGTGCGGCATGCGGCGGTATCGATGCGGACGTGCATTTTCTTTCAGGCGGCACGCAGACCAACCTCACGCTCATTGCCGCGGCGCTGCGCCCCCACCAGGGAGTGGTATCTGCTTCAAGCGGCCACATCGAAGCGCACGAAACTGGCGCCATCGAATCGACCGGCCACAAGGTGATGACCGTCCCTGAAGTTGACGGCAAGGTAACGGCCGATGCACTGCGGCGCCTGTGCGCGGATTACTTCGAAAACGAAGAGAAAGTGCTCTTGGTTCAGCCGGGACTGTTGTATATCTCTTTCCCCACCGAAACCGGAACGATTTACAGCCTCGCAGAACTCGAAGAACTCGCCGCTGTCTGCCGTGAATACGGGCTCTTCTTTTACATTGACGGCGCACGTCTCGCGTACGGCCTGGCAGCCAGTCCTGATGTGACGTTAAAAGACATTGCGCGACTGGCTGACGCGTTTTATCTCGGCGGTACCAAGTGCGGGACGCTTGCGTGTGAAGCGCTCGTAATTAAGAACCCGACTCTCAAGCGCGACTTCCCGGCACTGATGCGCCAGCGCGGAGCACTGCTTGCGAAGGGGCGCTTGGGCGGAGTGCAGTTTGCCGCCTTGATGAAGAACGGCCTTTATTTTGAGATTGGAAAGCAAGCGGTTGAGGGCGCCATGCGGCTTCGCAAAGCGTTCATCGAAGCCGGCTGTGAGATGGAAGGCAGCTCCCCCACGAATCAGCAGTTTGTGCGAATCACGAAAGCACAGGCTGACGTGCTTTCGAAGAAGTATCGCTACGAGCTTTGCGGGAAAACACAGGACGGGCGGCTTATCGTGCGCTTCTGTACGGCGTGGTCGACAAAGCCGGAAGTGCTTGAAGAACTGATTGCGGATGTCGGAACACTGCGACGAGCGTAACGTTCGGACTTCAGCAAAAGAAAAAACATCGGTAGGGTTCAAGCCTATCGATGTTTTTTATTCCGTATGTGTTACCAGAGGACGGATTCAATCTTGACTTTAGGGGATTTCAGCACGTCCAGAGACGTCTTCCCGCCGAGTCTATGACTGTAAGATTTCAAGTTGGATTTTATATGAACTTTCGCAAAAATTCCATGAATTTCTGCAACTCCGTTAGTTTCGAAAGCAGGTCTACTTCCCAGGCAACAACATCATTGATTTCACAATGAAATCTGAGGCTGTTGAAATCTTACAGTAATAAACTCAGCTACTGAAACTCTTCTGCCGTTTGGCTACGCCGATTGTGCCTTTCAGTTGAAATCTTACAGTAATAAACTCAGCTACTGAAACATGCTTCCAAACGAGTCGATTAGGAACGAAGAAAAAGTTGAAATCTTACAGTAATAAACTCAGCTACTGAAACAATCAATCTTTGCCTCGATGAAGGCTTACTACCAGTTGAAATCTTACAGTAATAAACTCAGCTACTGAAACTTGCCTTTGCACAGGTCAAAGCCGAGGCGCTCCAGTTGAAATCTTACAGTAATAAACTCAGCTACTGAAACTATCGAGGTTTCTGCGGATCAAAACGAGGTTGTCAATGTTGAAATCTTACAGTAATAAACTCAGCTACTGAAACAGAGAATGTCCGGCAGAAGCCTTGTCAGGATCGTGTTGAAATCTTACAGTAATAAACTCAGCTACTGAAACTGCCTTGGGTGCCGTCTTCGATGGGGTAGCTCGTCGGTTGAAATCTTACAGTAATAAACTCAGCTACTGAAACAGAACGCCCGGTTGGTCCCGGCCGTTCAGCTCCAGTTGAAATCTTACAGTAATAAACTCAGCTACTGAAACAGGACGTTGTCGAACCAAAAAGCCCGCAGCGTGGAGTTGAAATCTTACAGTAATAAACTCAGCTACTGAAACTAAATGAGTCTCCTCAAGGAAAGCTTTCATATGCGTTGAAATCTTACAGTAATAAACTCAGCTACTGAAACTCCGTTCGCTGTTGCGACGATGACGGGTATTCAGAGTTGAAATCTTACAGTAATAAACTCAGCTACTGAAACCCTTTTTGCTTGTTCGTGGAAGAAAATCCAAGGTCACGTTGAAATCTTACAGTAATAAACTCAGCTACTGAAACGGTGGTTGATCTCGGCTACAAGCGCCGGGAAATCAGTTGAAATCTTACAGTAATAAACTCAGCTACTGAAACAGACTGCGGCGGCGTCAAAGACCGCGGCGGGTTGAAATCTTACAGTAATAAACTCAGCTACTGAAACGTCGTGGAGCCAACATCATCTTGGAGCGCTGCTTCGGTTGAAATCTTACAGTAATAAACTCAGCTACTGAAACACACACGGTCCTTCACCAGATCCAGCGCCCGGCTACGTTGAAATCTTACAGTAATAAACTCAGCTACTGAAACGTGTAATCGTCTTCCGCGTGCACTACCTTCATAAGGTGTTGAAATCTTACAGTAATAAACTCAGCTACTGAAACACGCAAGTGGGGGATGTCAGTAGGTCTTTCAGGCGCGCTGACGATTCCTGAAATCCGCGCTTCGGCGGCACTTTCCCATACAGCCAAGACACAGGTCGGTAAAGCCGAAGACCTGCCGGAAACAGCGCTCAGGGGACGCTACGACGCTGTCGATTATACCGAAGAGGTGACAAAACGTCTCGGCATCAAGCGTTCTGAGGATGGAGCTATCCAGGGTGTCTTCGATCCGGAGAGCGGTAAGTCTTACCTTATTGCCTCGAATTTGACGCCGGAAACTGCGCCAGTCGTCCTCGTTCACGAGGTTGGCGTCCACATGGCTACTGATGGCTCCGGTCGCGCCGCGATAGAGCCGCTGATTGCCCGGGCCGCTCAGATCGTGATTGACGGAGCGTCCAACGGTGACGCCACTGCCAAGTTGAAATCTTACAGTAATAAACTCAGCTACTGAAACTCCCGCTACCCGCAAAGAAAACTTTGAGGGAAAAATTTTTAAATATTAGCCCCACCCAGATCAACACGATGCTCATTTGCCCGAATAAAGCTCAATACCTTTGCAAAAAACACCGCCTGACTTTTAATGTTTTTTTATTCTAAATTCAATCATTTTCAGGTGTCACTTGTTTAACTTTTATAGTTTCACGAAAACCAAAAACCAACTTTTGATGCACTCTTCACACAAAAATTCCATCACAACCTGTCATTGCAAAAATTCAAATACTCACATTGACTGCACTGCTTATCAGATGCAGCAGTAGACGGCATTAAAGCCTCCTCACAGTCCGTCAAAATTTTCTGAGTAATAACTCTCACCTTCTCTCTGATCTCTTCAGAAAATTCGATTCGCAAAGTCTTGCCCTTACTTCCGAAAAGAAGAAAGCCAAAAGGTACGGGTTGACCTCTCAGCTCTTCCAAGAGCATGGCATAAGCCGTCAATTGCAAGTCTGATCCATAGAACAGATTGCAGTTTTCCTTCATTTTGAATTCCAACGGAACCATCTGGCCGGATGCCAGCGTAAGAACAGCATCGCAAATTCCATGCAAGTGCAGCGTCTCACTCTTTAAAGCAACATCTGCTTCGAGAGTAAATTCTCCTGTCAGTCCAAAGCGACTCAAATTTCTGCGCTTGGCCAGCATTTGGGTTTTCTCATGAAACCCCAACCCCTGCTTTACCCATGGCCGAAAAGGTGGGTGCAGGTTCCGTATCAGATAAAAAAACGGGATCCTTGGACAAAATGCATACTGCCTCAGCAGCGACACAGGCACACTAAAGGAATCCGTATCCATCAGGATCCTCATACACAAAATGTTTATAACCCACACAAGTCCGCATTCGGTCGACATCCAAACTGCAGGGAAACCAAAAGCATTTATCGGTACTGGAATCGAGCATTTCTGCGGCCCTTATGCCAAGTGATCTGGCTTCTGCCGGCTTCAGGTCACCGTAAAACACTGACTCCTGCAACGGCACCAGCCCAAGATCCTTCAGGAAGGAAAAGAACCGACGCCGCACCTTACTGTCCTCGATGTCGTAACAAACAAGATACCGTGTGTACTGAGACATCATCTCACCACTTAAAGCGCAACCCCGTATACCGCTTCTCTTCCATAATCGCCCCCGCAAATCGATATACCTGGCGCTGCAGCACATTTTCCAGCCGAATCTTTTTTCCACGCCAGGCAATAAGGCCGGTCATCGTTTCGTCTATGGCTGACGATATTGCCTTCTTTACTTCCGTATCAAGATGGCTCTTGCGGCTCAAAAGTGAGCGCAGCTTGATGATGTTGCGGTCTACAACCCAAGCTCGATACTCTTCCATAAAGTCCGTGACCAAAGAAGCACGGCCGATGCGGTTTTTGTGAAAGATACCGGCGTAAAGCTCAAGCCCGGCATTGTCCAAAGCGGCCCAAACGTAACTCATAAGGATTGAGTAACCGTAATTCAACGCTGCATTGACAATCTCTGTAGCGCCCCGGCCGCAGCGCCCCTGAAACGATTCCGGTAAGAGTCCCGACTCGGCCAGCGCCCCCCAGTAGATATTGGCGCTCATGCCCTCGGTACCCAGCAAAGTCTCACGCCAATCTCTTTTGGTCGGCTGGCCGATCATATTGCTTTGAACAAGAAGCGCCTCAGCCGCAGTGCGCAACACATCAGCTGACTCCGGATTGGCTTTCGAAAGGTACTTACTGAAATAGAGGATCACCGCGCGCTGATTTCTGACCTTCGTCCGGATAATTTCTTCTGAAAGCAGCTTTGCCCTGTCAGACCTCACACAGTCAAACTGCGCCTGACGCAATGCAACAACACTGTGCTGATTCAAGCCGGAAACTGCGGCAACACCAACATTGCGCCAATCCGTGAAAAACAGTCTGATACCTCTGCAGGCACACGCCTGAATCAGATCCGACGACAGGGAAATCCCGGTCTTGGCAATACGGATTGTCCGCAGGCGCGACAAGGGAGTCTCCCACTGAGTGCCGTCGGAGTTTCTGACGACCAGGCGTTCTGATGTCACTCCCAGAAAACTTCCGAACTCACAAATGGTCAGATGCCGCATCTACTTCGTCCCGTTTTCAAGAGACTTTCCGGCATCAAAAGCGCGCTGCATCGCCTTCGTGCTGCTTTCCTGTTTATATGAAATCGTGATCTTTGCGCTTCCCATGCGGGCAATTGAAAAGACACCATCTCGCGGCTTTCCGCAAATTGTTCTGATTGCTTTCCTCTCTTCGTCCGCTAACGGAAACTCCTGCAGAAGTTCTTCCCACTGTCCTTTTTCCAGCTTGACTTTGTCCACGAAATTCAGCCAGCAAAGATCACCGTCTTTATCAACGGCACCACGGCATAAAACCTTGGCAAACGGCTCAAACGGCATTGTCCAAAAAATTGTACGTCTGCTGTCTGAACCAAGAACCATTTCAACAGTGTGATCTTCATTGGAGAAAACCACTCTTTTCTCACTCATCGGCATCACGTGCTCATAGGGCAAATACCTGGCACCACAAGTAATTACCGTGCTGTTTAAGAAAGCCCTGAAAGTTACCGGTGCATCCCATTCCGGATTCCCTGCGCCCGTCTCTTTCTTATAACCGACGTAACGTGTCGGAACACACAAAACCTGCACAGGGTTACTTCCGTCAACACTCTTGCGGTAGACCCTGACCCAGCTGCCGGCAGGCTTAGCTTTAACCGGTAAACTTTTTTCTCTTCTCACCCTGTGGTGCTGAAGCTTCCGCGCTCTTTCCTGCTGAGTCTCATGTGAGCCGTCCTGCGCTGACATTGCACCGGCAACCCGACACGCACAGACCAAATCGTGATACGACGGAAGCAACAGACTGCCTGCAATCGACCAATCAGCTTCTTTCGGAGTGAGCTTGACGGCGATTTTGAAATTATCCGGCTTCTCTGCAGCTTTGTTTTTCATCAACTGACTCAGCGGCTCTCTGACCGTGACATACGCCAAGGCATCAACAGCATCCGCTGCCGCCAGCTCATCCTTGTTTCCGGAGCAGTCATTTAAAGCGACTTTCCGGAGTAATGCATACGCCTTCGCCTTATTAATCCTGAAAATACGGGAGCCGCCCGCTGCCTCAGTGACCTTGTCCTCGAAATAAGGCGTCAGAAGCTGCAGTAACGCCATTCCGTCTCCCGTAACCTTCACTGCTCCCGCCGTATTGGTCGCAGCGCCATCCACGACTTTTTTCGACGGAATTTCAAAACCGGCAAATACATCATTACCGCACTGAATCAAGGGAATGAAGTTTTCGGCGTAGATCGTCTCGTTAAACACGTTCTTTTCAAAGGTCTGTGTTTTATCAAAAACTGACCTGGACGAGACACGGAGAAGATCACATGCTTTCGGATATAAGGTGACCAGTCCCTCAGATTCATCAGCATCAATTTTCATGCTGGGTTCGTGGGAATATTCAATACCGCCGACAACCTGACGAATGCGTTCAATCGCACAAGCTGCGCCGTACACGCACATAGCATCGACGGAGTGAGAAGCCACAGGCTGCGGGTTCTTTTCCTTTCGATAGACCTCCGGAAGATTCCGTCTTTCAGCGCCCGTTTGGTCATTCGGAATGTTGAACGCATTGAAGATCAGCCGCACATGATTCTCTTGACAGAACGCTTTCAGCTCTTCCTCAGTTTTCGCAATGATGTTTTTAATGAGCCATGCCTGAGTTCCGTTGACCTTGGTTTTGTTCATCGACCCCAAGGTCTCCAGCACGCTGCGTCTGGCAGGAGAACCCTCCGGAAGAAAAAGCGCGTGGCGCACGCAGTCCTGTTCTTCCCGGCGAAGTCCGGTGAAAAACCGTAAAGCACCGCTTTTTGCGAGTTTTGCAACTGTCTCCTCGATCTGAGCCTCAATGACCGTGACGTCTGCCGTCCCGAATACCTTTTGCAGATAGACAGGGCTTAAATCCGACAGCTCATACAGCGTCGTTTTCTTGTTTTGGTTTCCATCGAGCGATACGCAGATGAGGTTTGCCTCTGAATTAAATATGGTGCCCGCGTGAAGCGTCGCCGAACGAGGGATGATATGGTCAATTTCCACCTGTCCGGTGAGCGGCTTACCGCTGTAAGCACAAATGTTACGGCTTGCCTCCTTGAGCCGCTCTTCCTGAGTCTGAACACGTCCGGCGGACTTCTTCGTCTTCAGCTTTTTCAGGTCACGAAGGCTTTCTGTAAACGCAAACTTATTCTGTTCTATCAAAAGAGTGATATCAGCTTGTTTATCCGTCGAGGGATCCTGCGCTTTCAGGCCGGTCTTGACTGTCTGCACAATCAGTTTTGTCAACTCCCATGCCTGACGGTCAAGCGCCCTTCTTAAGACACCGTCAAACGGGCGTGCCGCATCAGCCGGCAGACGGGAGCACTGAGCACCTTTTTCAGACTCCGCTCCGCTCATACGCCAAAGATTTTCTTTGTGCGCAGCCAGTGTTGTTGCCGTAAAGCCGTCAACTTCCGTCTCAATTAAGTTGTAGAGCTGAGCAAGCGAAAAAGGATTACGAATACGCTGTGCCTGTGCATCCGTCAGACCGATGTTGCGCTGCAGATAATCGACAACGGCAACGGTGTTCTGCACATACCGCCAATATTCCTTTTCCTCTTTTTCTTTGGGCTTACAGTGCCTGGATGCCTCAGCGAGCGTCTCCCACATACCGCCGGATCCGCCTGAGCCTTCCAGCTGTCCGTAGATGTTATAAAACCCGCTCTTAAACCCGTTGCCCTGCTCCTTTCGGGCTTCCTCCAGCATCTGACACAAAGACCGAAGTGTGCTGTTGCCCTTCACCTTCTCATACTTTTTCCAACAGGCAAGGAGTTTTTCACCGAGCGAGCCGTCTCCACCCACAAGATTACCCAGCAATGTGGAAAGCACGTTCTTCTTCATCGGCGGATGAATATCGGAACGCTCCAGCAGATTGCCCTTACGCGGGATCCAAATGCCCTGTTTGGCCTCGCTGACCTCGTTGTAGTAACGCGTCAGGAACTCGACAAATGCCGCTTTGTGCTGGGAACCGATCACCCCCGCAAACTTAACTTCAAGTGCCGGAGGCACTGCGCCTCTGGCCGCGATTTGGCGAAGACGCAGATCGTCTCTTGATTTGGAGCGGTCCAATGCACGCTGCAGGATATAACTCCACCGGTATCCGGTTTTGTCAGTCGGATGTTCTCCTCCCAAAGCAGGAACACGGGAACGGCGATCCGCAAGCTGAAGGATTTCATCCAATCCCTCAGACAAAACCGGGTCATGCTCGTGAAGCTTCCTAGCCCACTGAGTCCAGTCGTCTCCAAACTGATCTGTCAAAGCGACAGGACTCAACCACAGCGTCTGATCGACGGGCGGCCGCCGGTTGTTTTGGTCTTCATAAACCGGAATCGTTTTTTCCGGGCTGGTACTGCAAAGCCACTCAATGACGTCGGGTGCCTTTTCAACTTCCTCTATCAACGCCGGCAAATTTTTGCTTGGATCATTTTTGGCATGAAAATACCTGAACGCTCTGGCCAGTGTTTTCTGCAAACGTTTCGGGTCGAACAGATCTGCATTCACCATGTCAGGATTATTGAAGTACCAGCGCTCTGCCCTCAGCTGCAGGTTCGAAATATTCCCTACTAGACGCCAGAGGTTGTCCGCACCGCCAAATACACCGATTAATTTTTTAAGCCGGCTGTCGTATTCGATGTCATGCCGGATTTCCTTCAGATACTCTGACCTTGACCGCTGACCAAATTTTTTCGCCTGAATCAGGTTTGCCACTGCCTCAGACAACGTGTTAAACGCATCTCCGTAGGACTTAACAAACCCCTGCGCTTCCGGATCCAAAACCTGTTTGACGGTTTTTTTAAACTGAGTTGCATCTCCGTAAGTCTCAAGCGCAGCTTTCAGCTCCGAGACTTTGTCGAAGTGTTCACTGATGTTTTCCCACTGTGTCGCAAGATCCGTTGTGCCGCTAAGCAAGTCTTGAAAAGGTTCAAGCTGAGCCACAGGGAACGGATCTACCTTTTCCAGCGCGGTCAGGTCAACTTCCGCGTCGAGCCTTGAGTAACCTCGGCGTTTCAGCAAACCGCGCAAGGCCTGTGTCTGACGTCTTTTTTCATCTTCAGCAAACGAAACACCCGCGGTCTGGATCTTCTGTTCCACGGCAAGCGCCAGAAGACGCCGGGCAAGCTTAAAACGCTTATAACCGCGCATGCGGTGTCGGGCAGCCCTTCGTGCCGTCATGGAGTACGTCATATCAGTCGTATCCTGCGGCATCACCAGTGTCATCGCCTTGGCATCAGCTGCTGTCGGAACCCGGTCTGCCGGGTGGCTGACGAGAAAGAGCCCCGTATACCGGGCCCCGAGGTCGATCGCTAAAGTAACTTTCTGATGACTGCCTGACATACACACTCCGCACATAAAAAAAATGGCAAACCAGCGGCTTTTTGAGCCGATTTCGAACTATTTTGCCTGACGAAAAATCGGCGTGCATGGTTTGAGCCGGGGCCATTTCAAAATGGCCCGGCTGATAAATAAAACAGCATCAAAAATGCAACAGCCGCCCCGGTGACGGAGCGGCCTGAGGACTTCAGAAGCCCTTTTCCGTCACTCAGAAACCTTGAGGTTCTGTGCTTTTGCGAGCTCTGCTTTCAGGTACGCCGCAAGGTTGGGATCACAGCAGTAAACCCGTGCACCCCTCACACCGCGTGAAAGAAGCACCCGGTAGCAGCGGCAAACATACGGCAGGAGGTTCTTCGCACGCTCCGCAGGCGTTTTCCCCAAGCCGTTTTTACCGCCCGTATCGAAGTAATTTTTAAGATCGGCGTAAAGGATCTTTTTCTCCGGATCGTACCTGAGATCTTTGCCGATAAAAACACCCACCCAGTCAAACTCAAGGCCTTGACTTGTGTGCACACAGCCCACTTCGTTGCGTTCCTTCGTATCCGGATCCACGGCCCACTTGTAGCTTGACGCACGGTTATTCCAAGGCAGTTTCACGCTGCCCAAATCCACGTCCGCTACTTCTCCGTGAGAATTTTCCTCTTTAGTCCAGGGCCAGGCGTAACCGGCCAGAAGTCTTGCACCGGAAATAATGCTCTGGCCCGCGATCGGCGCCTCATCATCCGCTGCTTTGTTCTTGGCGTTTACAAACGCAATAACTTCTTCCGGCGTATCAACCACGTCAAAGTCAAAGCTCTCCTTATCCCACCCTTGCGCATTCCCGGCGGTGTCGGCGTCCGCAAGTCCCAGCACCACGGCAAGCCAATTAAGAAACCCCTCAGCGCCGCGGCAGCGAAACTGCGCCGCAAGATCCACGCGAGAAATTTTGGCGCTGTACTTTTGCGCGGCCTTTTCAATCGACGCTACGGATCCGATATCGTTGGGCCTTAAAGCCTGATTGTCGTCAACGAAAAAGACTGAAACACAGGCAGCCTGAATGATGTCCTCGATCTGATTGGTCCCGCGGTACATGTTCTGATACGAGTGCAGGCGGTGCGATTCATCACAAAGCAGGCAGTGGTAATAATTTTCGGTAAAGCCGTTTACCTTCGGATCTGCGGGGGAAGGTGTGAAAAAGCCCATGCTGCCGCAAAAGAGGTTCTTTGCGAGCGCATTGCGCCTCGCCTTCTCCTTTTTATTGGTGCATCCGCTGGTCAGCATTTCAACCATGGCAATACGAAAGGATGAGGTCGGCGAGACAAAACGTACATTGCGGCGCTTTTCGTTGTTGCGGAACTCTCTCAATATCGCAACGAGCGCACTCATCGCCACAACGCTTTTGCCTGTTCCGGGGCCGCCCGCAATAATGACGCAGTGCTTGTCGTTGACGGGCGTTGTACGCACCGCGTCCATCACGGTTTCGTAAGCGAGTTTCTGCTCATCAATAAGCGTAAAGGAGCGGGGACTCACCTCATCAAACATGCCGCTTACCGCGTCCACAAGGCCCTTACCCGGGACGATTTTGCCGTCGGCCAGAAGCTCCATGATCGCTTCGCCGTCACCGCGCCCCACGTACTGCGAAACAAAGTCGCCGAGCTCCCTGCGGTCATACTGGCCGAAAAGCGGTGTGTCACGCACAAGTTCATGATTAGGGTCGGCCGCCAAGGGATCAACCTCAAAGCCTTTGTACGGGTAATTGTGCATGTATGCGCAGGCATGCGCCTGCAGGTGGTGTTCCTCGACCGTATTGAGCACATTTTCGAGAAAAACCTTGTAAGACCACGCCTGATAACACGGATGGTTCGTTTCTTCGTTGCGGCTGCCCGCGACGTTGGCAACCACAATGCCCGGTTTTTCCCGCACCACATCCGCCCACGACCACTGTTTGAGTTCAATGATGACGAAGTTGGGATCGCCCTTCACATCGTGTCCTGTCACGATGAAGTCCACCCGCCGGCTTGTCGAAGGCAACCGGTATTCAATAAGCACGCCGCAGTCACCCGAGACCTTGGCGCCTTTAAGCATGCTTTCCATGAAAACCAGCGAGTTTTCCCAGGCACGGTACTGTGCCGAACCGCGCGAGGAGGACTCATGACCGGCGCCTGCGAGCATGTCGGCGACAATGCCTGCGGCCTGATCTTCATAAAATTCAGCGAGAGTTTTCTGATAAACGATCGTCATGAGCGAACGGCCTTTTTGAGTTCGTTGTATTTGGCGGAAGACCCGTAGCTTTCTTTGACGGGATACTTTGCATCGTTGACGGCAATCTTTTCCCGTACGGCGGCATCAATGTCGATACCGAGACGGTCCGCAAGGAGCAGTGCGTAGATGACAACGTCGCTTAACTCCTCCTTCATCGCTTCTTTCTTTGCACTGACCTCAGTATCGGCTCCAGACCACTGAAAGCATTCGAGAAGCTCGGCGGCTTCAAGGCTCACGGAGATCGCGAGGTCCTTGGGGTTGTGAAACTGCTTCCAGTTACGGTCATCGCGGAAAGCCAGGATGCGTTTGATCGTTTCGGCGCTGATGACGGGCTTTTCGCTTGTTGTAGTTTCAGACATTCGCGGGCTCCTGCTTTCAAAACTGGTGGTGCTGGAATCTTAATGACACGGCAGAGTCCGCACGCTTGGGCTTTTGGTTTTGGTGACACCAGGTCTTCCGCGCCATAATCTAAAGATTGAGCATTTTTCTTTTCGAGGACTTCTTCATGTATCAGTTACAGGATGTCCGTGGCCTTTTGCTATCTACGTGCCGTAAGTCGCTGGCTTGCGCGCGTGATTTTGCCTGAACTTATTTTGG
>OIWV01001378.1_pt1 | contig 20680 bp, 15 predicted proteins | sample 1587751 | NCBI WGS metagenome assembly OIWV01 (sample SAMEA3888913, study PRJEB22519) | human gut metagenome | biome: human gut; feature: human-associated habitat; material: faeces | place: Denmark | collected 2010
TTGGTAAAGCCGACGTTCTTGCCGCAGTGCGGGCAGGTGAAGCCCTTGGGCAGGATGTCGGCGGCATCCGTATCGAACCAGGCGTTGGAGCCCTTTTCGGCAAAGAGGTCAGAGACGGCCTTGATGGTCTCGTCGGTGCAGATGGGCTTGCCGCAGTCCTTGCAGTAGAACACGGGGATGGGCAGGCCCCAGCGGCGCTGACGGGAGATGCACCAGTCGGCGCGCTCACGGATCATGCTCTTCATGCGGTCGATGCCCCAGCCCGGGACCCAGCGCACGTCGTCGCACGCGGCGCAGGCCTCATCCTTAAAAGAGTCGACAGAGCAGAACCACTGCGGGGTGGCGCGGAAGATGATGGGCTTCTTGCAGCGCCAGCAGTGCGGATAGCTATGCACGATCTCCTCGGAAGCGAAGAGGGAACCGGCCTCCTTCATGTCGTTCAGGATGACGGGGTTGGACTCTTCAACGAGCATACCCTCATATTTTCCGGCATAGTCGGTGTGGCGGCCCTGATCGTTGACGGGCACGACCATGTCCATGCCGTAGCGGCGGCAGGTCTGATAGTCGTCCGCGCCGAAACCGGGCGCGGTGTGGACGCAGCCGGTACCGGAATCCATCGTGACGTAATCGGCCAGCACCAGGCGGCTCGTCTTGGGCAGGAACGGATGCTGGGCGAGCATGTTCTCATAGAAGTTACCGGGGTGGGTCTCAAGGATCGAGTAGTGCTCGACGTTGCCGACGGTCATGACCTTTTCGACGAGCGCCTCGGCGACGATGTACATCTCGCCGTTATCCTCGTTCTTCACGATGGCGTAGCTCTCGTCGGGGTGCAGGGCGATGGCAAGGTTGCCGGGCAGCGTCCAGATCGTGGTCGTCCAAATGACGAAGTTGAGCTTGGACTTGTCGAGATGGCTCAGCTTGCCGAGATCGTCGTTCATCGGGAACTTGACGTACACGGTCGTGCAGGGATCGTCCTGATACTCGATCTCCGCCTCAGCCAGGGCGGTCTCATCGTGATAGCACCAGTAAACGGGCTTTAAGCCCTTGTAGATGTAGCCCTTCTTGTACATCTCGCCGAAGACCTTGACCTCCTCAGCCTCGAAGCCGGGGTCCATGGTCTTGTAGGGGTGCTCCCAGTCGCCGAGCACACCGATGCGCTTGAAGCCCTCCATCTGCACGTCGATATAGTGCTGGGCGAACTCGTGGCAGGCGGAGCGGAAGGCGGAAACGGGCATGGCCTTGTGGTTGAGCTTGTTCTGCTTGATGATGGCGCTCTCGATGGGCATGCCGTGGTTGTCCCAGCCGGGGATATAGGGCGTGTAGTAGCCGCGCATCGCGTAGGAACGGGTGATGAAGTCCTTCAGGGACTTGTTGAGCGCGTGACCCATGTGCAATCCGCCGTTGGAGAACGGAGGGCCATCGTGCAGGGCGAAGCGGGGCTTGCCCTCGTTCTTTTTGAGCATGAGGTTGTAGAGGTCCATTTCCTCCCAGTGCTTGAGCATCTCAGGCTCGCGCTTGGGAAGACCCGCGCGCATCGGGAAGCCGGACTTGGGCATATTCAGCGTGCTTTTGTAATCCATGTTGCGTCTCCTTTATATGATAAATTACTTCTCTGCTTTCTTTTCGATCATCTTGCAGGGGAAAACGACCAGCCCGCATTTCCGGCAGAGCTCCGCGTCGGGGAATTCCGGGAACGGGTCGCGCGTGAACATCGACGTATCATCGTCATCGAGCGGCCCCAGTTCGACAAGGTCGGTCGGCGCTTTGAAAAACCGCAGCTCCTGCTGCGTCCAGAAGGGGTATTTCTGCGTGTGCATCGAGCCGCGCAGCATCTCTTTTCCGCATTTCGGGCAATTCATACTTCGTCCTCCGGCAAAAAATAAAAGCGCCCTGTCCCATAAAGAGACAAAGGCGCTGACCTCTGCGGTACCACTCTTCTTGCTGTGTCTTGCACAGCCGCTCAAATGCTGCGATATAACGGTCGCACCCGTCCGGCCTTACTTAAAGTTCAGTCCGGCTGCTCCGAGGTGATATTCGGCCCTGCCGCGTCCCGCCTTTCACCAAAACGGCGGTTCTCTTTGCCGCGGGGGAGGGGCTTACTTGTCCTCATCCACGCATATTTCATAATGCAGTAGTAATATATCGGCTTTTTTTGGCTTTGTCAACCCCACCGCGGCGCTCTCAGGGCAGAAAAAGATGTAAATTTGGAGTGAAAACTTGTAAACTACGGCAAAATACGCCCGTGAGCGCTTGACAGCGCAAAAAAAATGTGATACCTTTTGCAGCACGGAAAAAAGGGAGTAGCCGGCGCCTACGGGCGTTGAGCAGATCGTCATCGCGGGAAAGTATCCCCGGTCTGCTTGCGAAATGGCAAGACTTTTACCCCGGGCGGCGCCCGCGGTAGAGGTCTTTTTTCTTTTGTCCGGCTACCAAAACCGACTGAGTATAAGGAGTGTTTACAGCATGGAGTTTTTGCTTGACGGCATCCGCGCGGTCACACCGCAGCAGTGCGTGATGTATGTGGTGGGCGCGCTGCTCATCTATCTCGCCATCAAAAAGGACTATGAGCCCTCGCTTCTGCTGCCGATGGGTTTCGGCGCGATCCTCGTGAACCTTCCGATGTCCGGCGTTCTGAACCAGATGGTCGCGGGCGTGGGCGAGAGTCAGGGCATCATCCAGTGGCTCTTTGAAACGACGATCGAAGCGAGCGAGGCGCTGCCGCTGCTGCTGTTCATCGGCATCGGTGCGATGATCGACTTCGGCCCGCTGCTCTCGAACCCGAAGATGTTTCTCTTCGGCGCGGCGGCGCAGTTCGGCATCTTCTTTGCGATGATCGCGGCGGTCATGCTGGGCTTTGACTTGAAGGACGCGGCCTCCATCGGCATCATCGGCGCGGCGGACGGCCCGACGTCGATCCTTGTTTCGCAGGTGCTCCATTCCAATTATATCGGGCCTATCGCGGTCGCGGCGTACTCGTACATGGCGCTCGTGCCGATCATCCAGCCGTTCGCCATCAAGCTCGTCACGACGAAAAAAGAGCGCGCGGTGCACATGCCCTACAATCCCAAGCACGTCTCCCGTTCGCTGCGCATCTGCTTCCCCATCATGGTCACGATCATCGCGGGCTTCATCGCGCCGATGTCCGTCTCGCTCGTGGGTTTTCTGATGTTCGGCAACCTGCTGCGTGAGTGCGGCTGCTTGGAGCGTCTTTCCCAGACGGCGCATAACGATTTGGCGAACCTCATCACGCTGCTTCTCGGCATCACGATCTCGTTCTCGATGCAGGCCGACCAGTTCGTCAATCTCAAAACGCTCATCATCATGGCGCTGGGCCTTGTCGCCTTCGTCTTTGACTCCATCGCGGGCGTGATGTTTGCAAAGCTTCTGAACCTCTTCTGCAAGAATAAGGTGAATCCGATGGTCGGTGCGGCCGGTATCTCGGCCTTCCCGATGTCCGCGCGCGTTATCCAGAAGATGGGGCAGGAAGCGGACTGCACCAATCACCTGCTGATGCACGCCGTCGGCGCGAACGTCGCCGGTCAGATCGCATCGGTGCTCGCAGGCGGCATGATCCTCAATCTCGTGCCGCAGCTCATGGGTTAAGGAGGAACGCACTATGACAAATCTTGAGATCGCGCTGCTCATCACGGGGCAGGGAATGCTCGGCATCTTCGCTGTGATGGGGCTGATCACCGTACTGGTCACACTCTTCACCAAATTCGGTAAAAAGTAAAACCCCAAACATAAACAGGCGGCCGCTGCCAACGCAGCGACCGCCTGTTTTAACATCGTAGATTTTGCACCGCGCACGGCGCAAATAATTTTAATCGTAATTTGTCGCGACATGCGCGTGACAAATTACTCTCTGCGCGGAGCGCGTGTCGCAGCCGCCTCACGGGCGGCAAGGCACGAAGCGCAGCGAATCCCCTTGAAAAGGCGGCATAGCCGCCTTTTCAAATACTCAAAAACGCGGGACTCAGTCCCGCGTTTTTGAAGTAATATAGAGCATTAAAGCCGCGACATCTGCCGGACTGACGCCCGAAATCCGCCCCGCCTGCCCCAGATTCTGTGGACGAATGGCGGCGAGCTTTTCGCGCGCCTCCAGACGGAGACCGTCAATTTTCGCGTAATCGATATCCTCGGGAATGGCGCGGCGCTCCAGGCGCGCAAACTCCGCGACCTCCGCCATCTGGCGGCGGATGTAGCCCTCGTACTTGACGGCGATCTCCACGCTCTCGGCGAGTGCGGGCGGGAAGGCGCGGCAGCCCGCATCAAAATCGCGCAGGTCGTCATAGGTGAGCTGCGGGCGGCGCAGCAGCGCGATGAGGGGGCTGCCGTCGTGCACCTCCGCCGTGCCGCGCGAAGTCAACAGCGCGTTGAGCGCGTCGGACGAGGGGACGCCCGTGTGCTCGAGGCGCTTGATCTCGCGGCGCACCGCGTCGTATTTGCCCACGACCTTTTGCAGCGTTTCATCGCTGACAAGGCCAAGCTCGTGCCCGATGGGCGCGAGCCGCTCATCGGCGTTGTCCTGCCGCAGGATGAGGCGGTACTCGCTGCGGCTCGTCATCATGCGATAGGGCTCGTTCGTTCCCTTGGTCACAAGGTCGTCGATGAGTGTACCGATGTACGCCTGCTCGCGGCCCAGAATGAACGGCGTTTCGCCCTTCAATTTGCGTGCGGCGTTCACGCCCGCGACGAAGCCCTGCACCGCCGCCTCCTCGTACCCCGACGAGCCGTTGAACTGTCCCGCGCCGTACAGGCCCTCGATGTGCTTGTATTCAAGCGTCGGGTAGAGCGCGGTCGGGTCGATGCAGTCATATTCGATGGCGTAGGCCGGGCGCATGATCTCCGCGTGCTCAAGGCCCTTGACCGAGTGCAGCATTTCGATCTGCACCTCCTCGGGCATGGCCGACGAAAAGCCCTGAATGTAGAGCTCCTCGGTATCAAGCCCCATCGGCTCGATGAAGAGCTGGTGGCGGGGCTTATCGGGAAAGCGGACGATCTTCGTCTCGATACTCGGGCAATAGCGCGGGCCGACGCCCTCGATGACGCCGGAGTAGATGGGACTGCGATCCAGATTCTCGCGGATGACGCGGTGCGTCTCCTCCGTGGTGTAAGTCAGGTAGCAGACCGCCTGATTTTCGGGTGGGTGTTCCGTCGAAAACGAGAACGGCAGCGGCGTTTTGTCGCCCGTCTGCACTTCCATCTGAGAAAAATCGACGCTGCGCGCGTTCACGCGCGGCGGCGTGCCGGTCTTGAAACGGCGCAGCGGCAGTCCGAGCTTTTTGAGCGCGTCCGCCAGCGTGAGCGAGGCGTGCATTCCGTCGGGGCCGCTCTCGCGCACGCATTCGCCGACGATGGTGCGGCCATCCAAAAATGTGCCCGAGCAGAGGATGACAGCCCTGACCGCGTAAACGCCGCCTGTCTCGGTCACAACGGCGGACACGTGGCCGTCGGTGACGCGTAAGTCGACGATCTCCGCCTGCCGCAGCAGCAGATTTTCCTGCGTTTCAAGCGTGTGCTTCATCACGCTCTGATAGCGCCGCCGGTCAGCCTGCGCGCGCAGCGACCAGACGGCGGGGCCCTTGCCGCGGTTGAGCATGCGGTACTGGATGCAGGCTTTATCCGCGGCCTTTGCCATCTCGCCGCCGAGGGCGTCGAGCTCGCGCACGAGATGGCCCTTGCCTGTGCCGCCAATGGCGGGGTTGCAGGGCATGTTGCCCACCGCGTCTAAGTTGATGGTAAAGCACACCGTTTTCATGCCGAGGCGCGCACAGGCAAGAGATGCCTCGATGCCCGCGTGGCCCGCGCCGATGACGGCGACGTCGTAGCTTCCGGCAGAAAATTCACGCATAGCCTCAGCCCCTTTCCAGTGTAATGACCGCGACCTGCGGCCGATTCAGAATGCGTGGGACGATCTTCGGCGAATTGCCGAGCCCGCGGTTAACGAACACCATCGCGCCCTCGCAATTTTCGTCCGTGCAGTGATAAAAGCCGCTCGTGAACGAGGGGAAAAGCGTCAGCGTCGTGTCGATCAGACCGTCGGTGAATGGCAGGCGCCAGATGCCACCGTGCGCGTGGCCCGAGAACGTCAGATCCGCGCCGAGGCGGCAGTAGTAGCCGTTAAAATTGTTGTTGCGGTGCGCCAGCAGCAGCCAGAACGGGTCGCCGTATTTCGCGTAGACTTCCTGCGCGAGCTCCTGCGGTGTCTCCTGATCGGCGTAGCCGTTCGGATCGTCGATGCCCGCGAGGACGATACTGTCGCCATTTCGCGTGAGCGGTACGAATTCGTTCGAGAGCACCGTCACGCCGCTCTCCCGCAGTGTGCGCTTGATCTCCTCCACGACCTTTGTGCCGTGGCCCCACTCGTGGTTGCCCGTGACGTAATACGTCGGCGCGATGGCTGAGAGCGCCGCGCCGACCTCGCCGGCGTAGACAGTCGGGTTTTCGGTTTTGCGGTCGACTAAGTCGCCCGTCACGAAGATATACTCCGGCTGCGCGGCCTTGACCGCGCGATATAAGCGTTCGTTATCCTTGCCGAAGTATTTGCCATGCAGATCACTGAGCTGCACGATGCGGCAGCCGTCAAAGCCCGCAGGTAGCGCGCCTGAGGTGAATGTCGCCTCGTCGGTCTCGATGCTGCGGTTGCCCCAGTAGAGGTAAATGCCGAACAGCACGATCAAAATGAGCAGGTTGCGCCAGAAATGATGTTTTCTTCTTTGTCTCGCCATGGGAACTCCAATCTATAAGGAAGCAATAAAAGTCAAAGCGGCGCGCCGCTTTTTCGACAATAGTAAGGGGCGGCTTTTGCCGCCCCTTATTGTAGCACATTGCCCTGCCTTGAAACAAGAAATTTTATTCCGCGCTCTTGAGACTCTCGACCATGTCGATCTTCTTCATCCTGAAGTGCGCGAGCACGTTGACGAGCAGCGAGAACAGCGCCGTCAGGATCGCCGCGTACACGTAGGCCGACGGCGCGGTCTGCCGCCCGAACATCATGAGGTCAATTTCCGTCGAGCGGACAAGGTAAATGTGCAGCCAGTGACCCATAAAGCAGCCGAGCAGGATGCCGAACAGCGTGAGCACGATGTTCTCGCGATACACATAGGCCGAGACCTCGCCGTCGTAAAAGCCCAGCAGCTTGATCGTCGCGAGCTCGCGCTGGCGCTCAGTGATGTTGATGTTCGAAAGGTTGAAGAGCACGACCATCGCCAGCGCCGCCGCCGCCAGAATGATGATGACCACAACGAAGTCCACGCGCTCCATGCTGTGCATGTAGGTATCCTGCGTGTCGCGCATGCGCGAGGTCGTCGCCACGCCGCTCATGTCGAGCAGCTTTTCAAAAATGGCGTTGCAGGTGTCGGTATCGTCGCTCGTGAAGTTCAGAAGGTAGGCGTTCGGCTCGCCGTCGGCGTGGAGCGCATTTTCATAGTAGCCGGGCGTCATATAGATGAAGTGGCCCGTATAGTGCTCGTAGATGCCCGCGACCGTCACATCGCCGCGCACGTCGCCGTCGAGGAAGAAGGTGTCGCCCACCGAGACCTTCAAAAGCTCGGAGAGCTTCTGGTCGATGTATACGCCCTCATCGCCCATCGTGATGGGATCTCCGCTCTTGTAGTCGAAAAGGTCCACGACCTTGCCAATCTCGTCGGAGGCCATCACCTCGACATAGGCGGTGGTTGAATAGGAGGGGGTGACCACCGTGGCGGACGAGGCCGCACAGGGGATGTAGTTCACAACGCGGGAGTCGCCTGCAAGGAAGTCCTCCACCGCCGCGCGCTCCTCGGGCAGGGCGTTGTCGGCAAGCGTCACCTGTGCCGAGTAGTGGAACAGCTCGTCATACTGGCGCGACATCGTAAAGAGCAGGGAAGACCTCATGCCAAAGCCCGCGATGATGAGCGCCGTGCAGCCGCCGATGCCGATGACCGTCATCCAGAAGCGCTTCTGATAGCGGAAGAGGTTGCGCGCCGTGACCTTGTGGATGAACGACATACGTCTCCACAGGGGCTTGATATACTCAAGGAACACGCGCTTGCCCGCCTTCGGCGTGCGGGGGCGCATCAGGCTCGCAGGCGTTTCGCGCAGCGTGGCAAGGCAGGCCCAGAGCGTCGCGACTGTCGTGCAGGCGACCGCCGCAAGCACGGAAAAGAGCGAAATATCCGTGTAGGCGTGCAGCTCGATATCCGGCATCTGATACATGATCTGATAGGCCGTGAAGATCATCTTCGGGAACAGGATATAGCCGATGACAAGGCCCAGAACGCCGCCGACAAGGCTCGGCAGCAGCCCGTAGCCGATGTACTTCCGTGAGATCGAAAGGCGGCTGTAACCGAGCGCCTTGAGCGCGCCGATCTGCACGCGCTGCTCTTCGACCATGCGCGTCATCGTCGTCAGGCACACGAGCGCCGCGACGAGGAAAAAGATGATCGGCAGCACGCTCGCGAGGTTCGCCATGCGGTCGGCGTCCTGGCCGAAGCCCGTGTAGCCAGGGTTGTAGCTGCGGCTGAAGATGTACCATTCGCAGCTGTCGATATCCGCGACCTTGCGGCGCGCGTCGGTGATCTTCTCCTGCGCGTCGGCGATCTTCTCATCCGCCTCCGCCTTGCCGTCCGCGTATTCGCGCAGGCCCTTGCGGTAGTCGCGCTCGCCGTCCGTCAGCTCAGTGTAGGCGTCCGAGAGCTCCTTGACGCCGTCGGCGTACTGCTCTTCGCCGTCGTAGTAGTCCTTCCAGCCGTCGTCGAGCTTTTTGCGCGCGTCGGCAAGCTCCTGCTTCGCGTCCGCGAGCTGCGCGGGCGCGTCGTTGAGCTGCGCTTTTGCGTCGTCCAGCTGCTTTTTGGCGTCAAGCAGCTCTTTTCTGCCCACGTCGAGCTCGGCCGCGCCGCTGTAATACTCGCTCCAGCCGTTGTCCAGTTCCCGCTTGTTTGCGGCGATGCTGCTCGCGCTGACGCTTTGCAGCTGGGCAAGCTGCTGGGTAAGCTCCGCTTTTTTCGCCTGCGCCTCGGCAATGCCGGCCTCGAGCTTCTGCTTTGTGCCTTGCAGCTTCGCAAGCTGCGCCTGATACGCCGCAAGCTGCTCTTCCGGCATTCCCTCAGTGGGCGTCTGCTCAAGCGCTGAAAGGTTCTTGTTGACCTCAGTGAGCTGTGCCTGCATCTCGTCGATCTTTTCCTGCGCCTGCGCGATGCCGCCTTCAAGCTGCGCGCGCATACCGCCCAGCGCGCCGTCCGTCGCGGCGATGGCCGCGCTGTCGCCGCGGCCGAGATCGTCGAGCAGCTTCCCCGGCGCGCCCGCATAAGGAGAGCCCGAACCCGCGAGCGCGTCCGTCACGGTCTTGGCCAGCGAATTGAGCTGCTGCTGGCCGCTTTCCAGTTTGCTCCTGCCTGCGGCAAGCTCCCGTTCTCCTTCGGCAAGCTTCTTTGCGCCATTTTCATATTCGGCAAGGCCGTCTTCATACTCTGCCCTGCCCTTTTCGTACTCGTCCAGCGCGTCTTCGTACTCTTCCATGCCGTTGAGGTATTGCATTTCGCCGTCGTCGAGCTCGATCTTTGCATCGTCCAGCTCGACGCGCGCATCCTTGAGCTCCTGCTGGCCGTCGTAGTAATCCTTCCAGCCGTCGTCGAGCTTTTTGCGCGCGTCGCTCAGTTCTTTTTGCGCGTCGCCGAGCTTTTCGTCGGCCTCGGCCTTCGCGTCATCGAGCTCACGCTGCGCATCATCGAGCTTTTCCGTCGCCTCGTCGACGAGATCGTCGTGGCGCAGCTGAGAGCGTGCGTCGCCGAACGGCTCCAGCTCGTCGATGACGGTGTCGATGTAGTCGTCATAGTCGCTGTAAAACGCGGTCATCTCCGCCGCGCCGGAAACGCGCACATAGGCTGCCGTGTAGTAGTCGAGCGTGAACGCCTCGCGCGGCAGGTACAGATACGCCTTGACCGTGCCGCTGCCGAGCGTCGACGTGCCGCGCTCCACCGCAAGATACACCGGCGAGCGCACCGTGCCGACGACCGTATACGTGTCCTGCGCGAGCGCGTCGGAGAGATCGTCCCCCGGCGTCAGGGTGATGCGATCTCCGATCGCGATGCTCATCAGTGAGAGCATATTTTCCTCCACCACGCACTCGTCCGCGCGCTCGGGCATGCGCCCGTCGCGCAGCAGCACCTCGTTGATGCCGCGGCCCGTGAGGGAGAGGACCTTGACCACCGCGTCGAGCGAGTCGGACGAGGCAAACGCGTCGATGACGTATTCGCCCTCGGCGTCCTCGACCTTGTCCTGCGCGCGAATGGCCGTGATGTCGTCGTCGGTCAGGCCGAGCGTTGAAAGCACTTGAATGTCCGCCAAGTGCAGGGAATCGAGATAGTCGTCGCCCGTGCGCTTCATGTCCGGCGCGGTCGCCTTGAGACCGGAGAGAAACGCGACCGATAGCGCGACCAGGATCATAATGGAGAAAAAGCGGCTGCGCGTGTGCTGGATCTCGCGCCAGAAGTCCTTCTGCATGGCGTTTTTCATCGCGCCGCCCCCTTTCGTTCCGATTTCTTCGTTACCATTCGATCAGTTCCACGCTGGTCGGATGCTCATTGCACTGCATGCTCTCCACCGTGCCGTTTTTGATGTGGATGACGCGGTCGGCCATCGGCGTGATGGCGCTGTTGTGCGTGATGACCACGACCGTCACACCCTTTTGCTGGCAGGTGTCCTGCAAGAGCTTGAGGATCTGCTTGCCGGTCACATAGTCGAGCGCGCCGGTCGGCTCGTCGCAGAGCAGGAGCTTCGGATTTTTCGCCAGCGCGCGGGCGATGGCGACGCGCTGCTGCTCGCCGCCGGAGAGCTGACCGGGGAAGTTGTTCGCGCGCGCGGACAGGCCGACTTCGTTCAAGACCGTCGCTGCGTCGAGCGGGTCTTTACAGATCTGCGCCGCGAGCTCGACGTTTTCAAGCGCCGTCAGGTTGCCGACGAGGTTATAGAACTGGAAGACAAAGCCGATGTCGTGGCGGCGATAGGTCGTGAGCTGGCGGGCGTTGAAGCCGCTCACAAGCGTCCCATCGACCGTGATGGTGCCGCCCGAGCAGGCGTCCATGCCGCCGAGCATGTTGAGGACCGTCGTCTTGCCCGCGCCCGAGGGGCCGACGATGACGCAGAATTCACCCTTTTCGATCGTAAAGCTGATGTGGTCCACCGCGCGAATTTCGATCTCCCCGCTGTGGTAGACCTTGGAAACATCCTCAAATGTGACGAAAGCCGACATAGTCCGACTCCTCCGCTTCAAATATCGTTTCTATTTTATTATAAGTGGAAAATAACGGAAATGCAAGTGTAGATATAGCAGCTTGCATGAAAAAGCCGCTAATTTTTTAGGCAAAACCATGAGAGCTGACGATTGAAATTTGCCTTTTCCGCGCTTATAATACAAACTGAAGTAAATGAAGGAAAGGAGCGTGAAAACGAATATGTTTGAGAACTTCATCAAGCAGGATGTTGACGACATGATCTTCGGCAGCACCAAGCAGATCATCAGCGAGCGCTGAGATCCGTTGTATCGACCACGCGAAAGCGTGGCTTTTTTGTTTTTATCGCCGGAAAGGCGAAAAAGGGCCGCTTCCACGGGAATTTTCGTCCCGAGAGGCGGATTTTTCTTGCCTTTGCACGGTGTGTGTGATATACTTTTTCGGCTAATGAAGGATAAAAGTAAGGAGAGAGAACGCCATGGCTGTGATCGAATACGATTCCTACAAGCAGAAGCTGCTTGCGATGGACGAAACATTTGAAAACCTCTTCAAGGCGCTGGAGATCGAGCAGGCCCGCCAGGAGCTGAACCGCCTCGAGCTTGAGGCGCACGAGGACGGCTTCTGGAACGATCTGGAGCGCTCGCAGAAAAACCAGATGCGCTCCAAGCAGCTGCACAATAAAATTCACCGCTACGAAAAGCTCGTTTCCACGCGCGACGATCTGCTCGCGCTGATCGACATGGGAACGGAGATGGACGACGCGAGCCTGCTGCCCGAGCTCGAAGAGGGCTACAAAAAGCTCGAAGCCGATGTGGAGCAGGCGCGACTCACGACGCTCCTTTCCGGCGAATACGACAACTGCAACGCGATTCTGACCTTCCACGCCGGCGCGGGCGGCACCGAGGCGCAGGACTGGGCGCAGATGCTCTACCGCATGTATATGCAGTGGGCGAACAAGCACGGCTTTGAATTCGAGATGCTCGACTATCTCGACGGCGACGAGGCCGGTCTCAAGAGCGCGACGGTCATGGTCAAGGGTGAGAACGCCTACGGCTATCTGAAGGGCGAAAACGGCGTGCACCGCTTAGTGCGCGTTTCCCCGTTCGACGCGAACGCCCGCCGCCAGACGAGCTTTGCAGCCCTCGAGGTCATGCCTGAGCTGCCCGACGACATTGAGGTCGAAATTCGTCCCGAGGATATTGAAATGCAGGTCTACCGCGCGTCCGGCGCCGGCGGCCAGCACGTCAACAAGACGAGCTCTGCCGTTCGACTCATCCACAAGCCCACGGGCATCGTCACCGCCTGCCAGACCCAGCGCTCGCAGTTCCAGAACCGCGACTACGCCATGCAGATGCTCAAATCCAAGCTCATGGAGCTCAAAATTCAGCAGCACGCGGAGAAGATCTCCGACATCAAGGGCGTGCAGCTCAAGATCGAATGGGGCAGCCAGATCCGCTCCTACGTTTTCATGCCCTACCAGCTCGTCAAGGACACGCGCACCGACTACGAGACCGGCAACATCCAGTCCGTCATGGACGGCGACCTCGACGGCTTCATCAACGCGTATCTCACCAAGTCTGCGAACGGGGAGCTGAAAAAGTAATTCAAAAATGCACTGCGGTGCATTTTTGATTTGGGTTTTGCCGAGCGCTGCGTCGCACTCACTCCGTTCGCACGCTTGCGCTCTAAGGGGTATTTTTTCCAACGCACATGTCGTTGGAAAAAATGATTTGATTTTGATTCCGGCGCTGCGGCGCCGGAATTTTATATGTCGGAACGAAAAAGGTAAACAGGGAGGAAACATGGCAGAAAATACCAGAGAAAACAAGATGGGCACGATGCCCATCGGCAAGCTGCTGGCCAACATGGCGGGGCCCGTGATGATATCGATGCTCTTTCAGGCGCTCTACAACATTGTCGACAGCGTGTTCGTCGCGCGGCTCAGTCAGGACGCAATGAACGCCGTGTCGCTCGCTTTCCCGCTGCAAACGCTGTGCATCGCGTTCGCCGTGGGCACGGGCGTCGGTATGAACGCGCTGCTCGCGCGTTCGCTGGGTGAAAAGAACATGCAGGCGGTCGACCGCGCCGCGGGCACGGGACTTTTCCTGACGCTCTGCACCGCCGCCGTCTTTGCTGTCCTCGGCTTTTCGCTCGCCACGCCGTTTTTCCGCTTTCAGACGGAGAATGCGCAGATCATCGCCTACGGCAGCGACTATGTGATGATCTGCATCGGCGGCTCGCTCGGACTGTTCCTGCAAATTTACGGCGAGCGCCTGCTCCAGTCCACGGGGCGGACGGACCTTTCGATGATCTCGCAGATCGCGGGCGCGGTGTGCAACATCGTGCTCGACCCGATTTTGATTTTCGGCCTTCTGGGCTTTCCCCGCATGGAGGTCGCGGGCGCGGCGGTCGCCACGATCGTCGGCCAGTTCGTCGGCGCGGGCCTCGGCCTTTTCCTGAACCTCAAGAAAAATCCCGAGGTGCAGATCCACCTCAAGGACATCCGTCCCCACCGCGCGACGGTGGCGGACATCTACGCCATCGGCATTCCGTCGATCATCATGCAGTCCATCGGCTCGGTGATGATGTTCGGCATGAACAAAATTCTCATCTCGTTCACCGAGGCGGCGACCGCGGTGTTCGGTGCTTACTTCAAGCTCCAGAGCTTCATCTTCATGCCGTGCTTCGGCCTCAACAACGCGATGGTGCCCATCGTGTCGTACAACTACGGCGCGCAGAAATTCGACCGCGTGCGCAAGACCGTCCGCCTGACAGTCTTCACGGCCATCGGTATCATGTGCGTCGGCTGCGCGCTCTTCGAACTCATCCCCGAAACGCTGCTGGGGATGTTCTCGCCGACGGACGAAATGCTCTCTATCGGCCGTGTTGCGCTGCGCATCATCGGCGTGCACTTCCCGCTCGCGGGCTTCAGCATCATCGCGGGCAGCGCGTGTCAGGCGCTCGGCAAGCCCATCTATGCGCTCATCAATTCTGTCTGCCGCCAGATCGTCGTGCTGCTGCCGGCGGCGTATCTGCTCTCGCTCACGGGACGGCTCGAGCTTGTGTGGCTCGCCTTCCCGATCGCGGAGGTCGTGAGCGTCATCCTGAACGCCACGTTCCTGCGGCTCACGTACCGCGTCTCGCTCGAGAGAAAATAATTTTGCCTGCGCGCAGACGCAGATCGGGGAGAGCCTCTTATTATAGAAAAGGCTCTCCCCTTTTATAAACGTTCCGCACGGCGGTTCAAATTTTTTCTTTTGACAGACCGCACAGACGCGGGTAAAATACATTTGATAAGCTACGCTTGATAAATTGTTTTCGCAGGAGAACCTATGAAAAGACAACTTGCAGCGCTGCTGCTGACGATTTTTGCCCTGTCCCTCACTGCCTGCGGCGAAACGGCTACCGAGAGCGAGACGCGCACGGTGTACGCGATGGACACGGTGATGAACCTGACGGTTTACGGCGAGAATGCCGCTGCCGCGCTGGAGAGCGCGGAAAAGGAATTGCACACGTTGGACGAAGCCGTCCTCTCGCGCACGGCGGAGGGCAGTGAGCTCTATGCGCTCAACACGTCGAACGGCGAAACGTTTGAATACGGCGCGGACGATATCTTACCCACGCTGATCGAAACGGCGCTGACGATCTCAGACGCGACGGACGGCGCATTCGACCCGACGCTCGCCCCTGTGCTCGACGCGTGGGGATTTACGAAGGACGAGCGCCGTGTGCCGTCCGCAGACGAGCTCAAAGAATTGCTGAGTCATACGGGCTGCGGCAAGGTCGCGCTCGAAAAAACGGCGGACGGCTGGACGGTCACGCTTTTGGACGGCGCGCAGCTCGACCTCGGCGGCATCGCCAAGGGCTACGCGGCGGATCTTCTGCGCGCGCAGCTTGAAAAGGAGGGCGTCACGTCCGCGACACTCGACCTCGGCGGTGATGTGTTCGTCATGGGGCGAAAGACCGACGGCAGCGATTGGCGCATCGCTGTCAAGGACCCTGCGGACACGGAGAGCTACCTTGGCGTCGTATCGGCGGCGGATAAGTTCATCGTGACCTCCGGTGTGTACGAGCGCTATTTTGAAGAAAACGGCGTGCGCTATCACCATATCCTCGACCCCAAGACCGGCTGCCCCGCGGAAAGCGGGCTCGTCAGCGTGACCGTGCTGTGCGAGAACGGCGCGTGGGCGGACGCGCTCTCGACGGCGTGCTTCGTCCTTGGCCCCGACGGCGCGCTTGCGCTGCGCGACGATCTTGCCGACCAGGGGACGGATTTCGAACTCATTTTAGTCACCGACGATGGCCGCGTGCTCTACACCGACGGCCTTGCCGGCGCCTTCACGCCGAACGACGAAAGCGGGTACACGTATGAAGCGCTCGCCTAAGCTGAAGCCGACGAAGTGGGACGCGCTCGTCGTGCTCGCGGTGCTGCTGCTCGCGCTCGGACTTGGCGCAAGGCCGTATTTCGCGGCGAAATCGGCGGGCGAGCTGACGATCAGCATCGCCATCGACGGCGAGACCGTCGAGCGCTGCGCACTCAGCAATTATGAAGGCGGCACGTATGAGAGCCGCGGCTACACGCTCACCGTCGCTGTGGAAAACGGTGCGGTGCGCGTGAGCGAAAGCGACTGCCCGAATCAGGACTGCGTGCACTCCGGCGCGATCTCGCGCGCGGGACAGAGCATCGTGTGCCTGCCCGCCCGCGTGGCCGTCACGCTCGAGGGCGCGGCGTCCGACTACGATCTGATCGCGGGGTGAGCGCATGAAGATCAAAACAAGAGAGCTGACGCTCTGCGCGGTGCTCGCGGCGCTCGCGCTTGCGTTGTCCTACATGGAGTCGTTTTTTCCGCTCGCGCTCATTGTGCCGCTGCCGGGCGTCAAGCTCGGCCTTGCCAATATCGTCACGCTCTACGCGCTCTATGCCCTCGGCTTTCCGAGCGCGCTCGCCATCCTGCTCGTGCGCTGCACGCTCGGCGCGCTGTTTGCGGGGAATGCCTCGGCGCTTTTATTCTCGCTGCTCGGCGGGCTGTCGGCGCTTTTGGTGATGGCGCTTTTGAGCGGGGCGAAAAAGCTCAGCATTTTCGGCGTCTCGATCGCGGGCGCGGCGGCGCACAACTGCGGGCAGGTCTGCGCCGCGCTCATCACGCTCGGCTCGACCGCGCCGCTCTACTATCTGCCGTTTTTGCTGCTGGTGTCGCTCTTCACGGGCGCGCTCAGCGGCCTGATCACTGCATTCTTGTTCCGCGCAATGGCGCACACGCCCTACGGAACGAAGGGAGAGAATCAACATGGATAAAAAGGACGAGATCATTCTCCAGCAGCTCGACGTCATCCGCACGATGACGCAGAACAACTTAAACCGCATGGGCAGCGACTTCTGGGGCGCGCCGCTGACGCCGGACGCGCCGAAATCCGCCGTCCCGAAGGAAGCTGCGCCCAAAGCAAACGCGCCGAAGAGCGCGGACGGTGCAAAGCCGAACAAGCCCGCCGCCTCCACCGGCGCGGACGAGAAAAAGGAAGAGGAAGCGCCGCTTCCCCCGCCCGAGAAGATCGAGGACCTTAAAAAAGAACTCGACACCTACATCGGCCTTGGCGAGGTCAAGCGCGAGGTGAATAACCTCATCAACATGGCGACTGTCTTCAAGCGGCGCGAGGAGACGGGGCTTCCGAACGCGGACTTCTCGCTCCACATGGTCTTCACCGGCAACCCCGGTACAGGTAAGACGATGATCGCGCGTTTGATGGCGCGCGTCTACCGCTCACTCGGGATCCTTTCCAAGGGTCAGCTTGTCGAGGTCGACCGCAGCGGGCTCGTCGCGGGCTACGTCGGTCAGACGGCCATCAAGACGGGCAAGGTCATCGAAAAGGCGCTCGGCGGCGTGCTGTTTATCGACGAGGCCTACGCACTCAACGGCAAGGGCGACAACGACTTCGGTCAGGAGGCCATCGACACGCTGCTCAAGGCGATGGAGGATCACCGCGACGATCTCGTCGTGATCGTCGCGGGCTACGATGGCTTGATGGAAAAGTTCATCCAATCGAACCCCGGCCTTGAGTCCCGCTTCAACCGCTACCTGCACTTTGACGACTACACGCTCGATGAGATGCTCGAGATTTTCAAAATGCAGTGCCGCAAGTCGCAGTACACTCTCTCTCCCGACGCCGAGCAGGACGTCAAGGACTTCATCTACGATGAGAACGCCGACGGTGTGACGTTCGGCAACGCGCGCGGCGTGCGCAACCTCTTCGAGCAGATCTTGACCGCGCAGGCCAACCGCCTCGCGAAGATGGAGAGCTTTACAAAGGATGATTTGATGACCCTCACGCGCGACGATGTCCTCCACGCCCGCGGCATGGAAGACAACACGACCGTCGCCGAGCTCGAAGCAAAAGCAGCAGAAAAAAAAGACGAATAAAAAAGGAAGGACGCGCAGCGTCCTTCCTTTTTTATTTCGTTGTTACGCTTTCTTGGCGGCGGGCTCTTCCTTCGGCTTATCCTTGGGGACGACGCGCTTTTCAGGCGTCACGCGGCCCTCGTCCACCGCGACCATGTGCTCAAGCAGGCGGACGACCATGTTGGAGTAGCCCCATTCGTTGTCGTACCACGCGATCAGCTTGACAAAGTCGTTGTCGAGCATGATGCCGGCGGTCTCGTCGAAGATGCAGGGGCAGGAATTGCCGATCAGGTCCGTGGAGACGACCTGGTCCGCGGTGTAGCCGATGATGCCCTTCATATAGGTTTCGCTGGCGTGGCGGATGGCGTAGCAGATATCGGCATAGGTGGTCTTGACCTTGAGGTGGGCGGTCAGGTCAACGACGGAGACGTCCGCCGTGGGGACGCGGAAGCTCATGCCGGTCATCTTGCCGTAGAGCTCGGGGATGACGCGGCCGACGGCCTTGGCGGCACCCGTGGAGGAGGGGATGATATTGTTGAGAATGGAGCGGCCGGTGCGCCAATCGCTGCCGCCGCGGGAGTCGACCGCCTTCTGCTTGGCGGTGGCGGCGTGGATGGTGGACATGAGCGCCTGCTCGATGCCGAACTCGTCGTTGACGACCTTGGCAAGGGGCGCTAAGCAGTTGGTGGTGCACGAGGCGTTGGAGACGACCTTCATGTCGGAATGGAGCAGCATGTGGTTCACGCCCATGACGAACGTGGGGGTGACCTCATCCTTGCCGGGCGCGGTCAGGATGACCTTCTTCGCGCCGCCCTTGAAGTGGCGGGAGGCCTTCTCGGTGGTGTTGTAAGCGCCGGTGGACTCGATGATGTACTCCGCGCCGCAGCTGGACCAGGGGATCATCGCCGCGTCGGACTCGCTGAAGACCTGAATGGTGTGACCGTTGACGATCAGGTTCTTGTCCTTGTGCTCCACCGTGCCGTTGAACTGACGAAACACGGAATCGTATTTGATCATATAGACCATGTAATCCAGATCCGCTTTGCGCAGGTTGATACCGCAGATGTCGAACTGCTCCGGATGCTCGATCATGATGCGCAGCACGACGCGGCCGATGCGGCCGAAGCCGTTGATGCCCACTTTGATAGCCATAATGATAATCCTCCACAGAAAATGTGATCGTATTGTTCGGAGCTCGCGCCCCGTCATTGCAGAATCATTATATCATGGCGTATTTTTTTGTCTTCCCCTTTTCGGGAAAAAGGTAGCTGAACTTTGTTGTACAAATGTGTGCAAAACAGACAAAAACAGCGAAAAACATTTGTCTAACTTCTCCAAATATTCCATACATTTGAAACATTCGAAGCATCCGTTCGTGCAAAAAATTGCGCTTTATCGCACTAAAATGACAGCAAACTTGCAAAACGAAAACGGACCTCTTTGAGGGCTGTTTTACTTCAGCCTAAATTCAGTGGAGGCGCATTTCGAGCCTTCGGCTCGAAACAGCCAACGTCCCCCACGCGCATTTCGTGCTTCGCACAAAACAGCTAACGCACCCCCGCCGCGCATTTTGCGCCAAAAATGAAAAATAGAAGCAGAGACCCTCATCACGCACCAAAAGGCGTCGCAGACTTTGCCGCCCGCAGGCGGCAAATAATCTTAATCATAAATCGCCGCGACATGCGCGCGGCGATTTATTCTTCTCGCGCCGCAGTTCACCGTCGTGGCATTACGATTCCCGCGCCCTTTCGGGCGCGCCAATCGTGCCAGTTCCTCGAAACCGGCTCGCTTCATCCGCCACCGGCGGCGCTTCGCCGATTTCCGTGCGCGCCTGCGGCGCGTGCGCTGCAGCGCAGTGCATCCCCCTCAAAAAAGAGGACGGCGAAGCCTCCCTGCTGGTAAGACAGTAAAATCAAATTTCTTGGAACAGGCATGATCTCGGTCATGCCTGTTCCGCTTTTAGCAGCTCATCCACGGGAATGTATCCAGACACATGCTGCTTGTCCTCGAGCAGGGATTCAAGGAACGGGTAGTCTTCCGGTTGGGCAACGGAGATTGTGGTTTCGTCCTGACAGGCGGCGCGGCCGGTTGCGAGAAAAAGGAAAAGCCGCAGATCGGTATTGTTTGACCCAAGCAGCTGTACACACTGACCTTCCGAGAGGAAGGCCAGCGGGAAACTGTCTTCAGCCAGTACACAAAAATGTTCATCTGCCGTGTACAGGCAGCGCCGGGTGAGGATCCGATCTTCTTCACCGATGTGAAAACGGGTGGAAAAGAAAGCTCCTGCGCGCTGCTGCACAAATCCGAGCTGCCGCATGGCGGGCGTGTGTCCCTGCTTGGAGATCAGCGTCGGAAAATCGACAAAATGGAGCAGGCTTTCATCCTCCAGCAGCGGCTGACGACGCACATAGGTGCCGCTTCCTTGCCTGCGCTGGACAAAGCCCCGCTCGTGCGCGAAAATCGGCTTTATCAGGCCGATTGGCTGATGCGTTTTTACGGTTTTACGGCGGCTGAAATCGCGGACGACGCCCATCCCGACCTCGACCTGGAGATAGACCCCAAGCTGGCATGGGCGCTTCGCCATCCGGAAATTTTTCCGGTGGATGTCAACCGGGCGGAATACGGCTTGATACTGCGTGTGCCTGGCATCGGTGTGAAGTCGGCCCGGATGATAGTGACAGCCCGTCGCAGCGGGCGCATTACGGCGGATGCGATGGCACGGATGGGGGTGGTAATGAAGAAGGCGCGTTACAACATTTCCTCCGACGTGGATATCACGGCGCTCCTCGATTTCCGCGGGGAGCACGGATTGAAATTTTTCCCCGTGATGCTTTATGCCATCATGCGGGCCGTAAATCGCAACCGGGAGTTCCGGATGGGATTCGATGAGGAGGGACGGCTCGGCTATTGGGACGAAGTGGTTCCCTCCTATACCCTGTTTCATCCGGAGGACAATACCTTTACAGATGTATGGAGCGAATACGACAGCGGATTCGGAACGTTCTATCGGACGGTGACCGGGGATATGGAGCGTTACGGCAAGGTTCGCGGGGTGATAAAGGCCCGTCCCGG
>OIWV01001379.1_pt1 | contig 20668 bp, 25 predicted proteins | sample 1587751 | NCBI WGS metagenome assembly OIWV01 (sample SAMEA3888913, study PRJEB22519) | human gut metagenome | biome: human gut; feature: human-associated habitat; material: faeces | place: Denmark | collected 2010
GAAAAGAACATAAGCTGAACCAGAGCCAGCTTGCAAAAGAACTGGAAAACTATGATATCTATGTAAAGCAGAATTCAATCAGTGCCTGGGAGCTTGGCACAGCAATACCAAATGTATCTCATTTACTGTACTTTCCGTGATTGTTCCTGTACCATCCGGATTCTTTGTACTCTTTACCGCCGGCATTTTAAGAAGATCCTTATAATACTTCTCCATAAAATGTGTATTGATGCTTGCGAGCTTGGTATCTCCGATTGTGGGAAGAATGTAATTATTTATCAGAGCCACATTACCAGAGTAAGTGGAAACACCCCACTTGTCATGTCCATATATCTGCACATATTCTTCAATCAGTTCTTTCAATGTTGCACACTTTTGAACCTCAAATTTTCCGATAGACTGCTTGTACTCAATTTCTTTTTTCCGTTTATCTGCTTCTTTCTGCGTAGCAAATGTTTCAGATGTTGTATGTTCTTCTCCATTCTCATCCAGGATTTTATATACCACAGAGTATGTCTTTCCCCGGTGCCTGATAAATGCCATGTTATATCACTCCTTCCCTGTGCTCATTCAACCAGTTCAGGAACTGCTGCCTGTGAACCCTCAGAACCTTTCCGGCTCCGACACACTGGAATTCTCCTGACTGCATCCATTTGGTAACTGTCGATACACTCACTCCGGCCAGCTCCGCTGCCTCCTGCCTGGATATATATTCTTTTATCTCCAAGGATACTGTATCTTTTTCCTGTTCATCCCCATCGTCCAGGATGTAATATACATTCTGAGCATTAAGGAATAGCTGAAAACTCTTTCTTGTGATCCACCTTTTATTATTGCAGATGGTGGAATCCAGAAGTCTTCCAATTTCTTCGCTCCTTGCGATTTTTGCCAATTTTTCCCGTGAAATCCCAAGCAGATCCGCCGCATCCTGCAAACAGATGTAATCATTCTCCAACTCCTCTGCTGTTGGAATATGTGTGACCTTGCGGTATACATCCTGATCTGCATACCACTTTTCAAATATATCAACCGGAATGCGTCTCACAAAATCCACTGTAATATACTCCAGCTTTTCATTTTTCCAGATATCATACAAATCGCAGTCATGTATTCCCAAAATATTTGCAGCTTCCTTAAATGAATAAGATTTTTCCCTTAACTCTTTTCCCGGCTCTTCGCCGCCTACTTTTTTATACTTCACCTGATTGGCATACCATTTTTCAAAACTTTCAAGGTCAATTCTCATCATCCCACCGATTATTTGAGTCTTAAATAAATTTTTATGGACTAGCCAGTAACTGTCAGTCTTTTTTAGTCCCAGCAGCTTTCGCATTTCAGGCACAGACATGGTACTACGCTGGGTCAGCTTCTGCTCAGCACTTCGCTGCTGAATCTGTTGCCTTATCTCTGTCAAATCCTTCGCTTCACTCATACTGCGGCCTCCTTCTCACCCACTATAACATGTACGTCTGCATATCATTTAGAAGGTAAATTATATGGTTTCAGATTTCTGATCCAGCCATTCGTCAAAACTCTTCTTTGAAATACGGTACTTGTTTCCAATCTGGATCCAGCGGAATTCATTTTTCTTCAACAGCTCATATACAGTCGGTCTGCTGATTCCAAGCATTTCCTGTACTTCCTTTACGGTATAGCATCTTTTTTCTGCAATATTCTCTGCTGTCATTCCCATTATGCAATCCCTCCCGGCTGTCCATCCATGAATCTCTTTACCTGCTTTTTCATACGGACTTTTATTTTCTGTATCTGCTGTCTCGCTGATTCATAGGTAATTCCCTGATCCTCTGCAATATCCGAAATTGTCTTTTCTTTCAGCAGATACTTGGTAAATGTCTCCTTTTCTGTGCCCAGAATCCCAAGCTGACTGTTAAACAGGTTATAGTCTTTCCTCATATCACTGAGAATGTATGCATCCCTGATATATACTTCTGCCTGATCCACTCCGTCCAGTACGTTACCTGAAAAATCACAGTTGATCAGTGCTTCCCTTGTAATAACATTGTTGATTGCTTTTCTTGCAGTGGGATCACTGATCATTCCTCCGGTCTGGACTCTTACTCCAAGATCTCCAACTGACTGCCGGTGGCTGCTTTCCTTTTCACATTCGATCATGTAACGCAGCCCGTCTGTATATCCGTCCACGATGCCAATGAATTTTGTATAGTTTTTGATAATGATATCTATGCGCTTCTCTGATGTAGCTCCTGTATATACTCTGATAAGGTTCTTTTCTGTCATTGCTGTACTCCTTTTATTTCTGCATGTCATGAGCTTTCGTACGTTTACTCTTCTTTACATATATTATTGTAGATAACCACGGAATAAAAATCGTTCCCCAAACAATAGACAAAAGTCTATTCAGAATGTACTTTTATCCAAGAAGTGCCAGTGCCTGAATCTGTTTCAGTGCAACTTCTCTCATCTGGTCATTTTTCAGTTCCAGCAACGCATCCATTATTCTGGCATCCAGTGCCTCTGCCTTTTTCCCTTCCAGCAGATATGATCCACTGCAATTCAGGGCTTTTGCTATTTCCAGAACAATGCTGCTTTTAATGTCTATATGGTCATTCTCATATGCTGATATCGTTGCTTTCTTAGTGCACAGGATTTCTGCCAGCTGCTCCTGTGACATTCCTGCTGCTTTTCTCATTTCCCTGATTCTTGTTCCCATTGTATTTTCTGCATATGTATTTCTCATTCTTTTCTCCGTTTCCGGAGCCCAAACGGAAATACAACATGTCTTATGATTGAACAGAAAAAGAGCCTGCAAAACGCATTAAAATAAAACGATCTCTCGTTATATTTCCGTTTTGCAGGCTCCTTATAGTCTTCTGCTATATTCAGCTCGTTTACAAACTCTTGCGCAGTGGGATCATCTTTAAGGATTCTCGGCATTACCGAAATCATGGTTCCGGCTCCTCTGTCCAGTCTGATGGTTCGCCCACTGGCTCATTTTATTCAGTTATCTATTACTCGTGCAGTATTTTCATACTGCTTATATTATTCAAATCTGATTTTTTCTCCGATCCCGGATTGTCTTAAGCTCCCCTGATTTCAGATCCGCAATCGTAACCGTCCGGCATTTCGGACAAATGATATTCAATGATATTACTTCTTTACATGTTGCCAAAAACTTTCCACAGCCTGAACAATGAATCATTCTGTGTTCATTATCTCGTTTATCATTTCTCATTTTCATCCTAATAGTCGGGTTTTTCACTACTCCCCTATAAATATTACGATTCCCCCGTCTATTCTCCTTTCTCTGTGTTGTACAATATCCTGAGTACATATCTGGCCATTCTCTCAAAAAAATCGCGTTTTTCCTTCCAGGGCATATTAACAACATATCTGTCTATGTCAATCTGCTCTCTCTTTCCTGTTACTATGTATCGCACATCAAAATGAAAAGCCTCTTCCAGTATTGACAGTTTCTCACATGAAATTGCAGAATCTCCATATTCGTATCTCTGATACTGCTTTGTGCATATACCAAGAGCATCCGCAACATCGTCCTGAGACAGCGCATTCTCTTTTCGTATCTTTCTCAGACGTTTACCCATATTCTTTTGATATTCCTGGTCTTTATCGTTATCGTTCGACATATTACTCCTTCCATTTCATCCATAATAGAATACTATTTTCTTCTATAAATCAGAACCGAGTAATATGTGGAAGATTTTGGACATTTTAGCGTGATTTTTTTCAAATAAAACCAGACACCCAATACATATCAATATTTTTTATTATTTGTACCAAGGACAGATTATGGGGATATTTTCCTATATTCTGTACCTTTTCTGTATGTTATTACTACATTGCTCTTTTCCGCTGCCGTAATGCTTCCATATCTGTAGAGTATCTGCTGGCTTTTTCCTGATCAGGTTCCTTTCCACGGCAATTCTCAAATATCTTCATATAAATTTCATCCACCACCCCTACGATTTCTTTCTTGCATCTCACACATGTAATCTCAACACTGCAATTTCCCGCCACCTTAAACAACTGCTTTCCGCAGGACGGGCAGCTCACATATCTCATCTTAACTCTCTCAGTCATCATCAAAGTCCTCCTGACATTGTACAATTTACGTACCATTCAACGGATAAGGGAAATGAAAACCATTGATGATTATATTCTCTGGATAAATGAGTTCCGATGTGCCGAAGTCCGCACCATTCATCCTGTGACCTTCTTGCTGATCTTTTCGACTGGTATAACACCATTAAAAAAACTATCTCTCCTCCATAAACCACATATTGTTGTCCTCATAGAAAAGATGACTCTCTTTTCCGTCAACAATACAGGTATAACGTATTCCGGCTCCACCTGCTTTCAGGCTTGCCGCTCTTCTTACATCTGTTACTTTCTGAATCTCATATACATGGCCATCCTTCCAGATAAAGCTCCTTGGCAGAAGCCTTCCGTCATTTGTAAATTCAGCCATGACATTTACATATACCTTGCTGCTTTCCATAATAGTTCAATCCCTCCTGTCTATCCAAAGTACCCATGCGGATGTACCGTATGATCAGACTTTGCATCACATGCTGACAGTATTCTGTCACGGTACATAAGCCCTCTCTGGACACTGTAAAATCCAAATCTTTTGCGGATAATATCAACCGTCTCATCCATTTTCATCTGTTTTTCTCTTGCCTGAGGATCCATGAACATGTCCAGCTGCTCCCAGAAATAATCTGTCACAAGATCCGTTCCACGTATTCCTATGCTCCGCAGTGGCTTTTGAAAGAACTCTGGCCGGCTGCTTTTCAGTTCCTTATCATCCGCCGGTAGTCTGTAGTTGTCTTTGTATAACCTGTATCCGGCCTCTGCAATCTCTTTGGTGATATTGCTCGCATTCTGTAACTTTACCTGTTTTGAAAAATGGAACAGTTCTTTGTCACGGACACTGATCTCAACAGTCCGGCACCGGAAACCATTCTCCCGGAGTCTTGCCGCTACACTTTCTGCCAGAATGTATAACACAATCTTGACATCTTCATCTGTTTCCATATCCCTGGGCGTTGTTGTGCTGTTGCCTACAGACTTGACCGGAGCTGATGTATTTTCCAGCTTTACCGGAGATTCATCATATCCATTAGCAAAAGCCCACAGGATACTTCCCATCTTGCCAAGTTTTCTGACCAGCAGGGTTTCATCAGATTTTGCCAGATCTCCGATAGTCCGGATTCCCATGCTATATAACTTTTTATTCGTTGCATTTCCCACATATAACAAATCAGAAACCGGAAGACACCAGGCTTTTCTCTGAAACTCATCCTCATACATAGTAGTAATGGCATCCGGTTTCTTGTAATCCGAACCAAGTTTTGCAAAAATCTTGTTGAACGACACACCCACGCTCACCGTAATGCCAAGCTCTTTTTTCATTCTGCTGCTTATTTCCTGTGCAATGTGAAATCCGTCTCCCTTAAGAGTTGCGCTGTCTGTCACGTCCAGCCATGACTCATCAATTCCGTATGGTTCCCTCTTATCTGTATAGTCAGCATAAATTTCCTGTGCCATTCTGGAAAATCTGAGATAAAGGTCCATCCTGGGGGGAAGAAATGTTATATCCGGGCATACCTGTTTTGCCTGCCATAATGCCATTCCGGTTTTTACACCATATCTCTTGGCCGTGTAATCAGCAGTCAGCACGATTCCATGTCTTGCCTCTGGATCTCCTCCCACTGCAACAGGCTTTCCGCGAAGTTCCGGATGATGCAGAAGCTCTACTGATGCATAGAAGCAGTTACAGTCACTATGCAGTATTGTCCGGTTCACTGAATCACCTTCTTTCCTGCTGCCGGATGATATGCCATCCGTCTACATGGCATAATATAATACTTTTTATATTGCTATTCAATGGTAATTTATTGCATATTATCAATATGGTTGATATTGTGTATTGATTTTTAGGGATTCCTATGCTAATCTTGATATATCCCAATAGGGAGATCATACCTGATATGATTACTTAGAAAGGCATAATACTATGAAAGATTTAGGAAAGACCATTGCTAAATACAGAAAAGAACATAAGCTGAACCAGAGCCAGCTTGCAAAAGAACTGGAAAACTATGACATCTATGTAAAGCAGAATTCAATCAGCGCCTGGGAGCTTGGCACAGCAACACCAAATGCCAGACAATTTCTCGCCTTATGTGAAATTCTTGAAATATACGATATCTATTCGGATTTTATTGGTCAAAGTCCCCTTAACCCATTCCGAAACCTGAATGAAACGGGAATGAACAAGGTGCTTGAATATATCAGAGATCTGGAAAGCACCGGCAACTATAAGCCAGCAGATATCATTCCTATTCACGTGATCCGGGAAAGAAAAGTATTTTACAATACAGTTTCTGCCGGTACCGGCTCTTTCCTCGACAGCGATGAATATGAGATGATTTCCTCTCCTGATATTCCGGAAGCCGCAACCTTCGGTGTATATGTAGATGGTGACAGTATGGAGCCTAGATATCATAATAAGGATCTCATCTGGATTGAACAGACAGCATGCCTTGATGATGGCGAAATAGGCATCTTCTATCTTGATGGAAATGCATATGTGAAGAAATTTCAGAATAACAGACTCGGAACCTACCTCATATCACTCAACAAAAAATATGATCCGATTCCGGTTACAGAAAACAGTTCCTTCAAGATATTCGGTCGTGTCCTTTCGTAAGTCCTGTTTTTGGGACACTTGATCGGATAGAATTATCATAGCAGGACAGACCTGAATTATTCTGATTTTGGAGGTACGCATATATGAATACTGATATGGATATAGACATAAACACTGTTACAGGTACAGACACCATTACCTGCAGGCTTGTTGAAGCCAGAGCTGATCTCGGCATCACACAGAAGGAACTTGCTACTGCAACCGGCATCAGTCTAAAAACGATTGCCAATATCGAAGCAAAACAGCATATCCCTTCCCTGCTTTATGCCATGAGAATTGCAGACTTTTTCCATAAGCCGGTAACAAGCCTGTTCTGCTATCATCCGGGTATACAGCAGACACCAGCTAAAGGAGATGAGTCGAATGAACAATAAGAAACAGTTGGATTTCCAGACCATCGCTGTTGATTTTGACGGTACCCTGTGTTACAGCAAATGGCCGGAGCTTGGTCAACCCAACCAGGCACTAATCGAATATCTCCAGGAATGGAAACGCAATGGCAACAAACTCATTCTCTGGACCTGCCGCGCCGGTGAAGCTCTGTCGAAAGCTGTCGAATGGTGCCGGGAACAGAATCTTGAATTTGATGCCGTCAATGACAACCTTCCGGAAATCATCGAATTCTACGGACACAACAGCCGGAAGATTTCCTGTGATTACTATATCGACGACCGGATGCTGCTTCCGGAAAACGCAAAGGCATAGAACCCGTAATGGGGCTATGCCTTTGTGCTTATTCTGTAATATTCAATTCTATTTCTGCTGCCTTGGCAAATTCTTTTTTTCTGTCCAACAGTTCATTTTTCTCCTGTTCAGACAGGCAGTTGAAAATTTCCTCGTAACAAAAAAAGAGACGGTCAATACACTCTCATGTACTAACCGCCATCAACAATCCTTCTGCTATCTTTCGTCATTTTTTGACTTTTCCATATTCACTTTTTTCTTTTCCTGTGGAATTTGTTTCGCCAGTTTTATTTTTTCTCTCACAGACGGCTTTTCCAGTTTTTTCTCTGCTGCCTTCTCCTTCAGATATTGTTCCGCTGATTCCAGATACTCTGCCAACGGTCCAGTCTTGTCCTCCGTGATAGGATTGATGTCTACTACAATTCCTGCAATCGCAAATCCCTCCTCGTGCAGTATATTAAAAAAATCGTCTTCCCTAATTATTCCTTTATAATCCACCACAACATCCAGGTCTGAACCGATTTTCTCAATGCCTCTGCATCTGCTACCGGACAGAATCACATTTTCCACCTGTGCATCAAGATTATTTTCTATAATTTTTGCCTGCACATAATATAACACCATTTCTTCAATCTCTCCGGCATTCATTCCGTCCACCGGATGAAAATGTTCCTCTGTCTGCTCCCGGAAATCTTCAATCACTTTTGCTGAAAGCATATTTTCTTTTTGGTTAAGCTCAGTCCAAAGTTTTCCAATCACGTGATTCAGGTTGGGATTATCATTTTCCATCAGTTCAAAATGCATCTCCTGACAGTCTGATAATGAAGCCAGTTTCTCTATTCTATTGTGATAGGTTCTGTACTGCACTTCATCCAACAATTTTTCTTCTAGCCTGAATGCTTCACTTCCTGTAATTCTATCCCAAATATCATTCTTTTCTGCTCGGATGACAAGACCATATCCGTCATCATGCCTCTGCTGTACCATGTGAATGATATCCTTTTCTCCGTTGATCTTGCATGAGAAATCAAACTCATTATACCCTGCATCCCAGTAATATCCTGCCTGGGTGAGTCTGATATCCGTCACCTCTTCTGCGGTTATGCTTATCTTCTCCTCTAGTTTTTCTGCAAAAATCTTCTCTTCCATCCTGTTCTCCTTTTCCTAAAATAGCGGCGCACTAAGACCGCAATCGTTGTTGCTTCGCAAGTTAGCAAGCAGTGCCCCCGTACGTACACGGACGCGTTTTGCTTGTTGGAGGCACATCCCCAATCCCCTTAGAATGTCATCTTCGATGACAAACTGCGCCCTCACTTCGTGAGTGCTGATATATTCCTGCTCTGCTGGAATATAAAAAAGAGGGCAACCTCCAATTTATATTTTTGATGATTGCCCGTATGCTTACCTCGCCTGCTGCCGTTTCTTTTTCATGTCTTCCTCTATGTCCCAGCTCTGCTGAGCAGCATAGAAGGATTCCACATTTTGCTTCGCTATCTGATAATCCCGCATCTCTTTTTTTATTTTCTTGTATTCACTGTAAGCTGCCTTTTTCTCTGAAAGCAGTCTTGCAAATTCTTCATTCAGAACCTTTACCTTCGGGATTTTTCCATCCGGCAGTTTTGAAAATGCTTCCTTGGCCGCCTTATGAAGAGTAATTTCATCCCGGTGTGCCTCGAAAAATTTCTTACTGTATCCTGATTTTCGGTAGGCAATGTACGTTTCCCTGGTCTTGGCATAATTGATAATGTGAGTCTTGATCACTTTATTTGCTGCCATCTTCTCCTCTGCATCTTTGATGGTTTTCATCAGTTCATGATATTTTGCAGAACTCCCATCCACCAATGCATCCAGCGTTTCCTTATCGTGAATATCATGTTGTTGTAAAAACAGGATGGACTCCGCAAACTGTTTCACATTATATTTTTTCGCCCACCGGACATATCCGCCGTTCTTTCCCTGTGCCATTTTTTCCTGAATATCAACTACCAGATCAAACTTACGCTTTTCCGGTTTTGCTTCTTTCCGGTCCGGTACTTTTTCATTTCTTTCGGGAAGTTCTTTCTCTCCGGCAATCACTTTTTTCAGATTTTCTTCTGTAAAATCCTCTCCAAGTGAACGGAACCGGATGAAACGTTTCTGCTCTTTTCCACAGACTGCGGTATGCTTGCCACGCTTGATTTCATATCCTTCTGCCTGTAAAAATTTCAGAAGTTCCTCAAAATCTGCCGGCTTCTGATCCAGGCATTTCAGAATATCTTCCCGGATAACATCCCTCATGTTCACACGTTCCGGGTACTTTGTCCTCCGCCGCCTCTCACTCGGCTTTACTTTTGGAATAACAGAAAGTCCATGCTCCAGACAGATAATGTCGCTTAGTCTCTGCAATGCAATTCCGGAAAACCAGAAATCCCGGAACTTCCGGTCACATTCCAGATTGGTGGAATTGAAAATGATGTGGTTATGAATATGCGCCCGGTCCACATGAGTTGCCACAATAAATGCGTGCTTCCCTTTTGTGAATCTCATGCCGGTTTCATATCCGACTTCATTTGCTTCCTCTGGTGTGATCTCTCCCGGCTTAAAGGACTGGCGAATCTGATATGCAATCACATCTCCCTTAGGCTGCCGCCATGTCTTATACAGATATTCCTTTTTTGCCTGAGCAAATTCCAGATCAACAAGTTCCGGATTGCAATGATAAGACGAGATATATTTTCCCTCATCCGTTTTTTCTCCATTCATGGCATAATCAGTCCTGTCTTTTAGACACTGCATCACACTCCGACCTTTATTCTGGTGCATTGCTATCAGTTTTGTTGCCGCCATCTTCTCACCTGCCTTACATAATTGCTGTCAGTCTGTCCAGCACTTTTCTCATTTCCTGCAAAATCTCTTTCTGATTTGTTCTCAGTTCTTCGATATCCTCATGATAAATACTTCCTGTCTCATTGGCTTTCTTTGCATACTGATTCAGATTATTTCCGGATATTTGTAAAAGGCGCAGGACTTCTTTTAAATCAGAAAGATCCATCACAATAACATATCCATGAAGTGCCATCCGGATCATATATGCAGTAAGACTTGAAATTCCAGCCTCCTGCATACGCTCATGAATCTGTCTGAGTTCATCTGCGGTCACTCTCAGCTCAATTCGTTTTGATCTCTCTACCATCCCTGAAACTCTCTTTCAAAACAACATCCCGGAACCGGCTTTCTATCAGAAACAGGCACAGGGGGCTGCACCTGTTTACTCTGTTCCCTTAGTTTCTCCAGCACGGATTTTTTATCATCCGGTACGATTTCCAAAGTGCCGGCTGCCGGCTCCTCTTTCGCATTATTGATCACACCATCAAAGCTGTTATCATTCTGCTCTACCATATCTTCTATGCTCCTCATCGGATTTCTGCTGATGGAAGGACCGGCTCCTGCCACTTCTTCCGGCTCACATCCTCCGGTATTGTCCGATACTTCCACCTCATGCTCTCCGTGTACTTCATCCCATTTTTTAATCTTTCTGTTTTTTGCCTTTTCCATATTTTCCTGCTCCCTTCTCAAAATTCAGTTCAAATACTGCTCTCTGGTTCTCATCCACTGTCATCATGACCGTTGTATCATAGGTCTTTCCGGTCTTCTTTGACTTACAGCCTTTCAGTGCCACTTTTCCATCGGAAAGAAGTTTTACAGCTATCGGCTTGGTCATCTTTTTGCCAAGAGCTTCAAAGAATCGATTCTGCTTCCACAGCACAAAGTTACACTGTCTGTTCTCACAGGAATATCCTTTCTGCCTCTCGACTACATGCCTGCCACAGCAAGGACAGGTTCCGATTTCTTCCAGTACCGGATGCATAAGCACTTCTGCATCTTCGATGATCTTATAAGTTCTGACCAGTTCCGTGATCATACCTTCGATTTTCTCCATAAACTCTGTATCACGGAATGCTCCCTTCTCCACATCCAGAAGTTTCTGCTCCCATTCCGCTGTCATGGATGGGGACTGGATCTGCTCCGGCATGACCGTGATCAGTGCAACGCCCTTATGTGTCGGAAGAAGGTACTTTGTCTTTTTGTTTCCTTTACGTTCCACAAATCCGATACGGACCAGCTTCTCAATCGTGGCTGCCCTGGTTGCAGAGGTTCCAATTCCTTTCCTCTCCACTTCATCCGGCATCTCATCCGCTCCTGCTCTCTCCATTGCAGACAGTAAGCTGTCTTCCGTAAAATGCTTCTTAGGTGTGGTCTTTCCTTCCTCCATTTTAGGATTCTGTAATGGATAAGATTTTCCATTGGTCAGAGTTGCAATGCAGGCCAGCATATCAGCATTCTCACCTTTTTCTTTCTTATCATTTTCAGAATCTGTGCTCTCTGCGCTGCTTCCCATAATCCATTCCTGAATATCTCTCCATCCCTTTTCTCTGATGTTCTTTGCCTTTGCCCTGAATACTGTATCTGCACAGGTAAATTCCACATCCACTTCATTTCTCACTGCCGGATCTCCCAGAGCCGATAACAGTCTGGCTGTAATCAGGCTCAATACCTTCTGCTCCCCGGATGGCAGTTCACCAAACTCTGCATCTGCCACATTGACCGTAGGAATGATTGCATGATGATCACTGACCTTGCTGTTGTTGATTACCTGTTTTGGATGAACCACCATTTTTCTGGTATATCCGAATTTTGCCGCCATCTTTCCTGCCAGGTCAGGAATCATGCTTTCCATATCTTCTGTGAGAAAACGGCTGTCTGTTCTCGGATAGGTTACCAGCTTCTTCTCATAAAGACTCTGGGTATAATCAAGTGTCTGCTGTGCCGTGAATCCCAGAAAACGGTTGGCATCCCTCTGCAACGCTGTAAGGCTGTAGAGCTGTGGTGCCTTCTCCTGCTTATCTGCCGGATTGATCTTCGTCACCTGAGCACTCTTCTGTTCTTTCAGCATATTCAGGATATTCTCTGCATCCTGTTTCTTCTCGAAACGGTCTGATAATGCCGTAATGCCTCCGCAGCTGATAGACAGTCTGTAAATTGATTCCGGCTTGAATCCATCAATCTCTGCCTCTCTCTGTACGATCATCGCAAGTGTCGATGTCATGACTCTTCCAACATTCAGTGTCTGACCATACAGAGTTGAAAATAACCTGGTTGCATTCATTCCCACGATCCAGTCCGCTCGCTCCCTGCATAGTGCCGCCCGGTAGAGATCATCATATTCCCTGCCATTTTTCAAATTAGAAAAGCCATCCGAAATCGCTTGGTCCTCCATTGAAGAAATCCATAAGCGCTCGAATGGCTTTTTGCATTTTGCCTGATCATATACAAGCCGGAAGATCAGCTCTCCCTCTCGTCCGGCATCAGTGGCTTCCACTAATCCGGTTACATCCTCTCTTTCCATCAGTTTTTTCAGAATTCCGAACTGCTTTCTGGTTGCTTCTGCAATCTGGTAATTCCATTCTGATGGCAGGATTGGAAGATCCTCATATCTCCACTTTTCATATTTTTCATCATAGGACTCCGGTGATGCAAGCTCCACCAGATGCCCCACACACCAGCTGACAATATAACCATTGCCCTCCAGGTATCCGTCCTCTCTCTTATCTGCACCGATTACCTTTGCGATGGACTGCGCCACCGAAGGTTTCTCGGCAATTACTAATTTTATATTTTTTTCACTCAAATTTTGTTTCCTTCTTTCATTTTTTATTTGCTTTTTGATAGCATAAATGCTATCATGTATATAGAATAAATATTTCCACTTGGAGAACATATACTAATGTACAACATTGAATTTTACGAAGATTCCAATGGCAGATCAGAGCTTTGGGAATTTCTTGAATCTCTTCGAGTCAAAGCAGCTACAAACAAAGATGCCCGTATTCAATACAAGCAGATAAGTTTGTACATCCAGCTCCTCGAAGATAATGGTACACGGCTTAATGAAAATATCACAAAACACCTTGATGATGATATCTGGGAGCTTCGCCCAGGCAATAACCGTGTTTTATATTTTTATTTCAAAAATGATACCTTTGTTCTTTTGCATCAATTCCGCAAGAAAACTCAAAAAACTCCCAAGCGCGAAATTGAACGGGCAAAGGCTGAACGTGATGATTACCTTGCCCGAAAGGAGGCTGAATGATTATGAAAACCTGGAATGACTATAAGGAATATGTAAGAACCGTTGATCCTGAAATTGGAAAAGACATCGATGAAGTTGAAAATATTTCCTCCATCGTAAGTGCCATGGTGGAACAGCGTACTTCTCTTGGACTTAGCCAGAGAGAGCTTGCTGCTATGTGTGGTATTCCACAATCATCCGTAGCACGGATCGAATCCTGCAAAACAACCCCGAATCTCGGAACACTGCTTAATATTTTTCAGCATCTCGGTTTACAGCTTACAGTAAGACCTACAAAACCTACCGTTTAAAATCAAGGAGAATCTCTGCGAAGAGGTTCTCCTTATCGGAATCTCACCGAATCATGCCTAACGGCTCGTGGGCTATACCACCAGTAGGGAATCTGACCCTGCCCTGAAGATTTATATTCACTTTTCTTACGTAGCTGTGTTGTAGCACAAGCATTCATGTAATGCAACAGACAATTTCGTTGCTGTATGGCTACATAAAATGAATTTTAAACAATAAAAACAAGACCTCCCATTACACTTTTCAGTATCTGAGAGGTCTGTATTTATAAAAAGTTTAATCGACTGACAGTCCAATTTCATTTAACGCCAAAATGTTTTCTTTTACACATAGAATTTTTTTATTTGCTGTATATTCTCGCCTCATATGGTTGCAACCATTCGGACTCCGTTTCATGATAATTGCACAATTCACATTTTTGATCAATTTTTTGAAACATCAGCTTTTCATTTGTAAAATTCACGATCACCAATAAACCTTTGCCGTTTACTTCTCTTTCATATGCAAATAATCCCGGATATTCTTCGTACATCGGGCGAAACTCCGCCTGTCTCACAATATCTGCATGGTCATGGTAACACTGAATCAAACGCTTATAATAATTGTACAATGAATCCGGATCATTCACCTCACTCTGTACATTGATTGTTCTATAATTATCATTGCATTTAATCCATGGCTTTCCACACGTGAATCCTCCATTTTCCGAGTCATCCCACTGCATCGGCGTTCTTGCATTATCTCTTCCTAACTCTGAAAAATATGCAAGTACTTCCTCCGGATCCTTGCCCTGTCCGACCGCTTCCTCATAGGTTCTTTTCGCCCTTATATCATCCATATCATTAATATTCTTCCACTTAACATTGGTCATGCCAATTTCCTGTCCCTGATATATAAAAGGCGTTCCATATAAAAAGAAATAGATACTCGCCAGTGCCGATGCACTATAGAAACTAATATTTTCTCTTTCCAAAAATTTGTTCAGGCATCTGGACTGATCATGATTTTCTAAAAAGATAGCACTCCAACCGATTCCGCTATTATGCGCTACATGTGTAAACATTTTTTTCTTCCACCGTTCTACCGCATGAATGCTTGATTTATCATTTTCCCCTTCCATATTTTCCCATCCAAAATCGAAAATCATGGAAAAGTAACCATTCTTTCCGGCATACCGTTCAAAAGCAGCATCGTCAACCCCCGGTGCTTCGGCCACTGTCATACAGTTATATTTATCAAAGCACTGCTCTTTCATCTCATCAAGGAATGTTCCGATTCCCTTATAATCCGTAAGTTTTTCAACCGGATATAGTTCCCCATCATTCGTAGGACGACTGGCAAAACTTAAGTCTTTTTTGATAAAGGTAATTGCATCGATACGAAAACCGGCGATTCCTTTTTCCAACCACCAGTTTATCATCTCATAAATTTTTTGACGCAGCTCTTTGCATTCCCAGTTCAGATCCGGCTGTTCCTTCGCAAACGTATGATAATACCATCTGCCATCTGGTAATCTCGACCATACGGATCCGCCAAAATTGGATCGCCAGTTATTCGGTTCTTTATCATTCTCCGTTGTTCGGAAGTAAAAATAAGACGCTTCCTCACAATTAGGATCCTTCATTGCCTTCTGGAACCATTCATGCTGATCCGAGCAATGATTGACCACCAGATCCAATATGATTTTAATCTTTCTTTTTTGAGCCTCCTCTATTAAATGCTCCATATCCTCGTTTGTTCCAAAGATTGGATTTACCTTGTAATAATCCGATATATCATATCCATTATCCACAAGTGGAGAAGCGTACATCGGGCATATCCATAATACATCTACGCCTAGATTTTGGAGATAATCAAGCTTCTGGATAATTCCGTTAAAATCTCCGATTCCATCTCCGTTGCTATCCATAAAACTTTGCGGATAAATCTGATACACTACGGACTCTTTCCACCAATTGTTTTTCATTCACAAATTCCTCACCTTACTTTATTGCCCCTTCTGTAATACCTTTTACAATGTATTTTTGACTAAACAAATAAAAGATAATAATAGGAGCCATGCACATAACCAATCCGGCAGAAGCCAAATCCCAACGTTTTGCAAATTGTCCAAAGAACAGATATGTTTTTAAAGGCAACGTCTGTAAGCCCTGTTTATTAATAATCAGCGATGGTAATAAGAAGTCATTCCATGTTCCCATAACATTAATAACTGCAACCGTGACTATAATCGTTCTCATCAAAGGAAGCACGATTGAAATAAACAGACGTATTGAACCACACCCGTCAATTGTAGCGGCTTCCTCCAATTCCTCCGGAATATTTTTTATGAACCCATGAAACATTATGATTGCCATACTTGTTTGAAAGCCCATATACATAAAGATCAAGCCACCACGAGACAGCAAACCGATTTTGCTTGCAAATCCAACCAATGGAAGCATGACACACTGAAATGGAATCAACATAGAACCGGCAAATATCAAAAAAATAATCTTACTTGCTTTGGTTTTATAACGTACAAGTACCCAGGCCGCCATAGCCGATATCAACAGCACCAGAACCGCTGTCACTACCGTGATAAGCAGCGAATTCATAAAAGATCTTATGTAATCCAGTTCTTGAAACGCATTCTTATAGTTTTCAAGTGTGAATGTTCCTTTCGCCGGAAATCCCAACACATCTGTAAAAATCCCCTTGGTCGTCTTAAACGAATTCATAATCAAAATATAAATCGGAAACAAAAAAATGCATCCAAGAATAAGTCCTGTTACTCCATAAGCGATTTTTTTCTTCATTACATTTCAACCTCCTTGCGCTTTGTTATAACCAACTGCGTAACTCCGATTCCTGCCACAATAATCAGAAAAACGATTGCCTTTGCCTGTGCAAAACCAAATTCATTTGCTCCAAAGGCAGAATTGTAAATGTTTAACGCAATCATTTCTGTTGATTTGTATGGTCCACCTTGTGTCAAAGCTAAATTTTGATCAAACATTTTAAATGAACTCGAAATAGATAAGAATAATCCGATTGTAAACGCAGGCATCATCAACGGAAGGATGATATATCTCATGAGCTGCCATGAATTTGCTCCATCAATTCTTGCTGCCTCCTTAACCGATTCCGGTATCTGTTGAATCTGCGCAATATATACGATCATCATATATCCCGACATCTGCCACACAGTCAAAATCAACAATCCTATAAATCCAGTTTCCGGATTCGACAGCCATCCGCTAAAGGCTGCAATTCCTGTCTTTTTTGAAAAAGCTTCAAAAATCGATATAAAAATAAACTGCCAAGTAAATCCAAGCAATAATCCGCCTATCATATTTGGCATAAAGAAAATTCCACGTAACAGCGTTGCGCCTCTAAATTTCTGTGTCACTAACAACGCCAGAGCAAAGCCAACAAGGTTTACCAATACAACTGCGCACACCGAAAAAAGCGCAGTAAATAAAAAAGCATGTACAAATGAGTCATCTCTCGTAAAAATGTCAATAAAATTTTTAAAACCTACAAACTTAATGTCCGAGCCTACAATTCCATTCCAGTTTGTAAGGGAATAGAAAAATCCAATACATGTAGGTATGATTACAACAATACAAAATGCAATTAATGACGGTGCCAAAAAGCCCCAAAACCGTAATTTACTTTTTCTCATACTTCTTCTATCCGTCCTTTCCAAACAAAGGATTTTACCCTTATTTGAATTTCCGGGATAGAAGCTCTATCCCGGAACCCTCTTTAACTCTTACTAGTTGTTCTGTTGTTTTCTTAACTCACTCCACTGCTCGATACAGGTCTTTGTAACCTCATCCCAATCAGCTTCTCCGGCAAGATATTTCTGTACTTCTACACCAGCCACCTGCTGACCCCATGTATTTGGAGCTCCACTGTATACCCATCCGTTCATGGTATTTCCGGAATTATTTGCATCCATAATTCTCTGTGAAAGTGGATCGGATGCTTTTATTCCATCAAAATTATCATATGGAGGAATAAACTTACAATCATTCACAACAATTTTCTGTGCTTCCGAATCGGTGAACATCCAATTGATGAAGTCTTTTGCAGCAGCTTTCTGCGCATCGGTTGCCTTGCTATGAATTGCCCAATATCCTGATACACCTACAAAATACTTGCCATCTGAATATCCCGGAACAGAATATGGTAACATATCCAATTTTTGAAGGACTGCCGGATCCGTTGTCTCTACTGCTGGAGCTACCCAGTTTCCCTGCTTGATACATGCAACACGTTCAATGGCAAGTCCACCCTCTAATGATGTTGTGTAGTCTACAGAATTAAGATTTGCCGTATTGTTGGCATTGGTTGTATAACTGGCCTGAAAATCAACCATTTTCTTATAGTCTTCAAAGCCGGTTCCCGGAAGCGAATCTGCCGCATATGCTTCATTCGGAGTCTTAAAGTCATGTGTTAAAGCAACATTAGCGTCATGGTCTCCTGCAATCCATAACTCCTTTGTCGGGTATTCCATAACAGCTTCCAGATTCGGATATTTATCCTTCATCTCACCATTATCGATTTTCTCTTTCAAAGTATCAAAACCGGCCTTCATGCCTTCGAAATTCATCATAGAATCTACAGAAACTCCAGCATCCTCAAACATCTGCTTATTAATAACGAATCCATAACCTTCCATGTATAACGGAATGGCATATACTTTTCCGTCTTTTGTAAAAGTATCCGTTGTTCCTTTTAATGCGTGCTGCATAATATCCAGATCAGAAACATCTTCAATAACATCTCCGTAATCTTTCATGTCCGAAAAACCACCTACAGAAAAGATTGTTGGTGGATCCGACTGCATCTTTGCTTTCATTGATGCGCCAAAATCATTTCCTGTGACAGCTTCAAGATTAATTTCTACATTTGGATGATCCTTTTCATATGCTGCAATTAATTTCTTGTATCCTTCATTTGCCTCAATCTTACTCTGGAAAATTGTAATCTTTACATTTTTTCCACTGTTTGCTCCTGTCGAGGTATCTGCAGAATTTCCGCATCCCACAAATAATCCCCCAAGCATTAGCACTGTCATTCCAACTGCTACTAACTTCTTTGCTTTCATATATATTCCTCCTTTTTGTGAAACTGTTCCATATTTGATTAAAAAAAATTTTTCATCTATGGATGCCTCGTTTTGTGCCACGGAACTGTCCACATCATTTGTGGAACTGTTCCATATCTGTAATATACACTATGCGTAACTATATTGCAACATAAAAATGCAGTTTATTCACAGATTCGTTACTATATCCAAAAATCATCTTGATTTTTTATTAAAAATCACTAGAAAAAGGAGACTATGAAGAAAAGTCTGTAAATAATAATCTTCTATGATAATGATTGAGCTGGAAGCACTAAATTGGAGCTTCCAGCTCTTGTTATATATATACGACATGATTTCAGGCATGTCAAGAGCGGACGTCAAAAACGTCTTTCTCATCATGCATACAGATTCTGTTATTCTGGGAGTCTTCCCTCGTACATAATGCTGAGTTCACCGTAGACTCGTCCCCAGTTCCGAATGCTCATAGTCCATTTTTTTGTGGCTTCAAAAGTTGCCAGATACAGGGCTTTCAGGAGTGCTGTATCACTTGGAAATACGCTTCTCTGACGATTGAGCTTACGGTAGGTAGAATTCAGACTTTCAATTGCATTGGTCGTGTAAATAACCTTTCTGACATCCGGTGAAAACTTGAAAATCGGCGTTATTGCATCCCAGTTATCATACCAGCGTTTCATAGAATTCGGGTATTTTGCGGTCCATTTTTCAGTAACACGATCTAGAGCCAGTCTAGCTTTCTCTTCATCGGAAGCATGGTAAATCGTTTTTAGGTCGGAAGCAAACGCTTTTCTGTCCTTATCCGGAACATATTTTAGCGTGTTTCTTACCTGATGTACAATACATCTCTGATACTCTGTTTTTGGAAATGCAGCGGCAATTGCCTCTTTAATACCACTAAGACCGTCAGCGCAGATAATCAGGATATCCTTTACACCACGATTCTTCAGCTCATTCAGAACAGACAGCCAGTACTTTGAACTTTCATTATCACCGACAGTGATTGAAAGAACCTCTTTTTTTCCTTCTGTGTTGATGCCAAGAATGACGTAGGCAGCCAGCTTTCTGATCACTCCATTATCGCGTACGGAATAATGGATGGCATCTATATAGAGGATTGGATATACCTCATCCAGCGGTCGATTTTGCCAGTCTTCGATCTGAGGCAGGATTTTATCTGTAACGTCTGAAATAAAGCCTTCTGATGTTTCAAAACCGTAGATATCTTCGATGGTTTCGGATATTTGCCGGGTTGTCATTCCTTTTGCATACATGGAAATAATCTTCTGATCGATATCAGAAATATCTTTCTGACGCTTTTTCACCACCTGTGGTTCAAAGGTCGATTTCCGATCCTGTGGGACCTCGATTTCCATAGAGCCATATCGGCTGTTTACCTGCTTGCGTTTATAACCGTTACGATAATCGTCATTGTCAGAACGCTGGGATTTCTCATATCCAAGATGGTCATCCATTTCAGCCTCCATCATTTCTTTAATGGTGCCGCCCAGAAGATCTTTGAGTGCATCCTGGATATCTTCTGCGGTCTCGATATCGTATTCTTCGAGAAGCTGGCGGATGATGTTCCTTTTTCCTTCAGTCATTTCAACTCTGTGAACAGGTTTCTTTTGTTTTGCCATAGTAAAAGGCCCTCCTAATGATATTTATTGTATCATAGAAGGACCTTACTTAGGTTATTTTACAGAAAAAGTTTCATAGGCTCGTTCTGTCTGCCGGGTCCCATTTACTCCAGGTG
>OIWV01001380.1_pt1 | contig 20666 bp, 18 predicted proteins | sample 1587751 | NCBI WGS metagenome assembly OIWV01 (sample SAMEA3888913, study PRJEB22519) | human gut metagenome | biome: human gut; feature: human-associated habitat; material: faeces | place: Denmark | collected 2010
CGTAGAGCGGTTGCGTTTTAAATGTTCCTGTGGTGCAGGGGACGCCCGGGCAGACGAGGCCTTAAAACCTTTGCCTGTTGCGGGAAAGCCTGCAACGAGTCAGGAAACCCCGCGCCTTAGACGCGGGTTGTTTAGTGCCGCGGTAAACTAAGCGGACTCAAGCTCACAATCAAACCATGGCTCTTACCCGCGAACAAAGCTTACTGTGGCAGGCAATGGATATCGGACCGCAGTGGCTGCTGCGCTCGTCCGAGGATCCGCTGCTCGCTTCTGAAGCGCCTCAAACCGGCGTAAAGGCACAGGCGGCAGTGCCGGTCGCGCGCGCTCAGCCGAGGACAGCGCCTACGGCAACACTGAAACCGGCTGCGAAACCCGCGCCTTTTGCGCGGCGTGTGCCGGCCGCTTCCGACGTTTCCACTGAGCCCAAGAAAGTGATTGCGGTGCAGGATGCCGCGCTTGCTGCGGCCGCCAAGACCGCGGACTGGGACGAATTAAAGGGGCTGATTGCCCGGTGTCACGCCTGCGCCATGGCCGCGCACCGCATGCAGACCGTGCCCTCTGACGGAGCGCCCGGCTGTCCTTTGGTCATTATCGGTGAAGCCCCGGGGCGCGATGAGGATTTGGAAGGCATTCCCTTTGTCGGTAAAAGCGGACAGCTTTTAACGGCCATTCTCAAGGCGAGCGGCATTGAGCGCGGCAAAGATGCCGCGGTCATCAATGTGCTTAAATGTCGGCCGCCCGGAAACCGTGATCCGCTGCCGGAAGAAGCCGCAGCCTGCCGTGTGTTTTTAGACAGGCAGCTTGAGCTTTTGCAGCCCAAGGCGCTGCTTTTGATGGGGAAAACCGCGGTGGCGGCGATGATGCCCGAGGCTGCTCAGACTTCAATCAGCCGCTTACGGGGCTCGGTGCATGAAGTGATGTGCGCCGGCCGCACTGTGAAGGCTGTTGTGTCTTATCACCCGTCGTACCTTTTGAGAAACCCGGCAGCCAAAGAAGTGAGCTGGCACGATATTCTCACAGCGAAGAGCCTCTTGGCTAAGGATTGAGCACGAATTAACCTGGAAGATTTTTCTGATGGACTTTGAACTTTGGTATCTCGCGGCTGTGCCGCTTTTGTTCGGTGCGGGCTGGTGGCTCAGAGGCGTAGACGGCCGGCAGCGCAAGGAAGAAACGCACGGCCTGGACGACAACTACTTTAAGGGCCTGTCGCTTCTGTTGTCCGACAAACCCGATAAGGCGATCGACCACTTTATGGAAGTGGTGCGCCTTGACCCCGAAACCGTGGATCTGCACCATGCTTTGGGTAACCTCTTTCGCTTCCGCGGACAGTTTGATCAGGCAATCCGCATTCACGAAAACCTCGTTAAGCGCGGGGAACTCTCCGAAAGCGAAAGGATGCTTGCCTTGTCTGAACTTGCCCAGGACTTTCTCAAGGCCGGGATGTACGACCGCGCCCAGGCTGCCTACGAGATGCTTGCGCAGAGTAAGGACCGCAAACTCGAAGCGCTTGACGCGCTGATGCACATCTTCTGCACGGAGCGCGATTGGGTCAAGGCCGCGGAAACGGCTGAGACGCTTGAGAAAGACTTCGGGCGTGACCTTTCGCACGAAATCTCACACTACTGGTGTGAGCGCGCGGAACTCGCGCGTAAATCCGGAGACATTGCCCGCGCCCGCGAGTTTCTCAAGAATGCCCTTACGGTTAAGGCCGACAACGTCCGTGCGCTAGCGCTTACCGCGGACGTAGCGCTTTCTGAAGGAAAGACCGACGAAGCGCTTGCCGCGTGGAAGCGGATCGAAGACGACAATCCCCGCTACCTCTCGCTTATTGCCGCCAAAAAAGCCGATGTGCTGGCGGTCCGAAACCGCGGGGAGGCCCTCGCGTTTCTGAAGAAAGCGTTTGCCGAAACCGGAAGCGTTGATATTCTCGCCGCAACCGTGAACCGCCTGGATAACTGGGAGGGCCCCGCGGCCGCCGGCGCCTTTGCAGTGGCTGCCTTAAAGCAAAAGCCTTCGCTTTCGGCGTTCAGTGTCCTTTGCGCCATGCGACGCAAGGAAAATCCGGAAAGCGAGGAGGCCGCGCTTTTAGCCGACATCACCGCCAAACAAGCCAAAAAGCTCGGGCGCTATCAGTGCCGCCACTGCGGCTTTTTGGCGCATACCTTCCTGTGGCAGTGCCCGGGGTGCGAAACCTGGGACGCGTTCCCGCCGCAGCGTATTGAAGAGTCTTAAGAAAACGGCCCGTCAGAGAAAACTTCCGGCGGGCCGAACTGTCAGCGCTGTGAAAGAACCTTACTTTTTCCAGAAGCCCTTTCTCAGTACAACGCGGTAGCCGTCGGGGTCCTCGTAGCAGGCCGAAGCCCCGTCGTTATAGAGTTCCGGAACCGGAACCTGGGTAAAGCCCGCATCAAACAGGGCCTTAAGACGCCGCTCCCAGTGCTCGGCCTCAGGGAGCGAAAAAACGAGGAAGTGGTTGACGGTGGCGTTTCTCGGTACCGGATCGGTCCCTCTCTTTTGCGAGATCTCAATCTGATAAGGCCAGTCTCTGTGACCGAAGATCACGCCGTCCCATCCCTGCTGCTCGGTGTAGCGGTCCAGAATTTCAAACCCGAGACCGTCGCGGTAAAAGAAAATGCTGCGCTCCAGATTGTCGGTGGGATGCGCAAATCTGAGCTTCGGGATGTTTTCCATAGTGTTCCTCTTTTGGCGAAAAACCGAATCGGCCGGGGGAGACTGGTTCAATACAGATCTCACATCAGCCATTCGTGGATTATGGCACTGCGGGCGGCAAATTCAAGATGCCGCAGAAAGCCGGGACGGGCGGCAAAGTGCAATGGTTGGCAACAAAGCCGGTTTTTCGCTCGCCGCGGGCTCTAAAATGCCCGGCAACAAACATCGGGCCGCTGTCCCAGTCGGTCCCGGCAAAAAGGAAATTAAAAAATGAAGACGGAAGTTCAGACAACGGCAGCCTCAAAAGTTAAAGGCGCCGCACTCATCGTGGGTGTGTACGAAGGCAAAACCGCAAAGACTGTCACCTGGACGGCCGCAGGCGAAAACGCCGCTGCAAAACTCACGAATGCCGCAGCGCTTATTAAGGCGGGCGACATCAGCACCAAGCCCGGTAAAACAACGGTCCTGCTGCAGCCCGCGGGCCTTGGCGTCAGCCGCCTTGTGATTGTCGGGCTCGGCAAAGCGGGCGCGATGACGCAGGATGACTATGTTGCTGCCGTTAAGGCTGCCGTCAAAGCCGCGGGCACCAGCGAAGTAATTCTTGCTGCCGAGGACTGGACCGTCACCGACAGAGATGAAGCCTGGAAGGCGCTTACCGCAGCCCGCACGGCGTTTTGTACACTCGCACCCAAAATTACCCTGAAGACCGCGCACACCGAAGGCGCTGTGCTTGAAAAGCTCGTGTGGCTTTCCGATAAAAAGACCAAGGCCGTGGCCGACGCGCTTGAAGCCGGCCGCATTGAAGCCGAAAACATTCACTGGGCGCGGCACCTCGCGGAACTCCCGCCCAATATCTGCACGCCGCACTATATTGCGCAGACCGTAAAGGAAATCACCCGCAAGCGCGGTACGGGCCTCAGCGTCAAGATCCTGGACCGTAAGGCGATTGAAAAAGCAAAGATGGGCGGCGTCCTGGGCGTTTCCAAAGGCTCTGCCGTTGAACCCGCTTTTATCGAATTTTCGTATAACGGCGCCGGCAAAGCCGCACCCGTGGTGCTCGTGGGCAAGGGGATCACGTTTGACGCAGGCGGTATTTCTCTGAAGCCCGCGCGCGGCATGGATGAGATGAAGTTTGACATGTGCGGCGCAGCCGTGATGCTCGCGGCAGTCAAAGCCGCGGCTGAACTTAAGCTCCCCGTGAACGTCACGGCCCTTGTCGCTGCCTGCGAAAACATGCCTTCGGGGACGGCACTGAAACCCTCTGACGTCATCACGATGTCCGACGGCAAGACCGTGGAGATTTTAAATACCGATGCCGAAGGGCGCCTCATTCTTGCCGACGCCCTCGTGCGGGCTGCAGCCTTTAAGCCGGCGGCAGTCGTGGACGCCGCTACGCTCACGGGCCACATCATTGTGGCGCTCGGAAGCGCACACTCCGGCCTTTTTGCCAATGATTCGCGTCTGGCGGCAGAGCTTAAGGCTGCGGGCGACACCGCCTGCGACAGCGTCTGGCGCATGCCGCTCGGAAAAGACTACACGGAGGCCCTGAAGTCCGATGTGGCCGACATGGCCAATATCGGCGCAGCCGCAGGCCCGGGCGCAAGCATCGCGGCGGCTTTTCTGGAAGCGTTTGCTCCGAAGTGCCCCTGGGCGCACCTGGATGTCGCAGGTACCGCCAACACCCACAGCGGCCAGAAAAAAGCGACGGGCCGGCCGCTGCCGCTTCTTTTGGCCTGGCTCAGAAGCCGTGCCGCAGGGGAATTTAAGGATGCGGTCCCTGCTGAGAAAGCTCAAAAAACTTCTGCCCGCAAAGGCAGAAAGGCAGCCAAATGAGCGCCTTAAAGCTTGGGGTGGTCACCGCTGCCGCAGCGCTCATGCTGGCGGGCTGCGGCAAGGGTGACGTGGCGGACGTCTCGCTCGGGATCTTTACCTTCAAGGACATCACCGTGAACGCCTTTGTCGATCCCGAAGTGCCGGGCGTCACCTGCCACGTCGCTTCCATTGAGTCTCCGTTAAGCCTCACGGATCCTTCCGAGAGCGCGGTTTCCTGCCGGCAGACCGGGGAGATCACACCCGCGATGATTGAGCGCATCAAAACCTCAGGCAGCGACGGCGACGTGATTTTCTCCAAGAGTAAAAGCGTCTTTTTAAAGCGCCTCAAGATCCGCCGGATCTTTGATGCCAAAAATCAGACGCTTATTTACATCTCGTACGCCACGAAGGAAACCACCGGAAGCTTTGAGCACAGCCTCTCCACGATTCCGCTCTGGGGAACGGCGGCGTACGTAAAGCCTGTTTCTGCCGCAGGGGAAAGCGGGGGAGCTCAAAGCCGCTTTTAGTTTTCAGGCCGAGTCGTTAAGATGACGGGATCATGGAACAGATCGACTTTCACTTCGGCGTTGCCAACCGCTCGCTTTATGCCTGCCGCCTTATTAAAAAGGTGCAGGGCATGGGGCTTTCTGTTGCCGTCTGGAGCCGCGATCCCGTTCTTTTAAAGCGTGTCTACGATGATCTCTGGCGTTTTGAGGATCTCACCTTTATCCCGCACAGCTGGGCCAAGGACGCCTATGCCTCAGAATGCAGCGTGCATTTCAGTTCGGTCTTTTCCGACCTGCCGCACGACAAGGTGCTGATTCTTTTAGACGAAGCGGTGCCGGAAAACTGGCAGGACGCGTTAAAACCGTTTGAGCGTGTGGTTGACATCGTCACAAGCAACGCGGCGGAACTCACAGCCGCCCGTGCACGCTACCGTATTTACCGGGCTGCGGGCGTTGTGCTCAAAGCCTATGACAGGAGCAAATCCAAGTGAACCCGACTTTTTCTTCGCCTGTGCTGCAGGAACGTGTGACGTACACCTGGGAAGACCTTCAGAAGGCAGCGGCCGGCGTTTTCACGGATACGCTCACAAACGAGAAGGCACGGCTTGAGTCGCTCGCGCAAAAAGGGATTCCGCTGCAGGATATGCCGCCCGCAGAGCCCGCTGCCCCCGTGACGCCAACCGATCAGCCGCGGACACCGGTTTTTGAAGAGCCTGAGGTAGCCCGGCCTGCAGGCGAGCCCCAGGTGCAGGCCGCTTGTGCGCTGCCCGCTGCCGCTGCGCCCCGGACACAGGCCCCTGCTGCGCCTGCGTCCGCCTGCATGCATGCGGGTTTCCGTATGGCCAAAAATGCGCAGGCCGTGGAGTCCGCCCCGCGCGCGAAGGCCTCTGAAACACCGGCAGCCGCAATGCAGGGGGCATCACCCGCAAAGACCGTTGACGAGCACATGATTGAAGAAATGACCCATGAGGTCACCGCACAGCTTTGTGAGCGCCTTGCAGGCAACATCGACATCATCGTGGAAATGGCGCTGCAGACCGCCGCGGGCCGCATCCGAAAGGACCTCGGAAAGGCCGTGGAAGTCGCTGTGGAGCAGACCGTGCGGCAGACGCTCGGCAAACTCTGAGAGCAAAGAAAAGCCGCCCGCAGGACGTTTCCCGGGCGGCCTTGACGTAAAAATCCGTCTGCTTTTAAGCCGTCGCCCCGCTGACGGCTTTTTTCATGCTCGCAATTGCTTCGGCGTAACCGGCTTTGGTTTTCTTGCCGTAGACGGCGCTTCCCGCGACAAAAACGTCGGCACCGGCGAGGGCACACTGAGCGATGTTTTCGGGCTTGATGCCGCCGTCCACCTCAATGAGAATCCTCCGGCCGCTTTCTTTTTCGTACTGATCAAGCATCGTGCGCGCGGCGCGGATCTTTGTAAGAGCCGAGGCAATGAACTTTTGGCCGCCGAAACCGGGATTGACGCTCATCAGAAGAATCACGTCCACCTTGTCCATGACATAGGTGAGGTAATCGAGGGGCGTTGCCGGGTTAAAGACAAGGCCCGCGAGACACCCGTTGTCGTGAATAAGGCTTAACGTGCGGTCAATGTGCCGGCTTGCCTCACAGTGAAAGGTGATGATGTCGGCACCGGCCTTGGCAAACATCGGTACGAGCGCATCAACGGGCTCGACCATCAGATGCACGTCAATCGGAACCGAGCTGTGAGGGCGCACGGCTGAACACACCAGGGGCCCCACCGTGAGGTTGGGCACGTAATGGTTGTCCATCACGTCAAAGTGAATCCAGTCGGCTCCGGCATCGATGACGTCACGGATTTCTTCGCCGAGACGGGCAAAGTCCGCGGAAAGAATAGAGGGGGCGATGAAACACGCGCCTTTTTCAGGAAATTGTGTGACCGGCATAGCGGGTGGGGTTCTGTCAGGAATTGATGGTGATGAGCACGGTGAAAACGACTTCCGGGCTCGTTGTCGGTCATTGTAATGAGATTGGGCTCAGCCTTCGATGAATTCGCGCACAACGCGGTCTTTAACCGAGAGACGTTCGGCAAAAGCGGGCGGGAAAAAGCCGCACCGCAGTTTGCCCCGTGAGCTCACAAGCGTGATGTTGCCGCGGTGAGCCAGCTGGGCGTTCGTGGAAAACTGATGGTAGGCGTCCGTGGCGTTTAAGACGCGGCACGTCTTTTTTTCCGGTTCATTCAGAAGCGACACGGGGCCAATGAGGCACCAGGGCTGTGAATGAAACGTCACGAGCACGGCATTGCCTTTGGCCGCAGCGTTCGCATACATCGAAAAATTGTGCAGGACAACGGTTGCGGTTGCACGGATCATGGCTTAAAACTTCCTCCTAACGGGCGGGCTGAAACGCCTCGATTTCTTCCTGTTTCAGGGCATATGTCCGGGACAGCTCAGCACCACCGAGACAAGGCATTGTAGTCAAAACTTACTCAGTAAAAACCCTAGATTGCCCCAAAACGTAAAGATTTCTAATGGGAGTTCTAAAAAGACTTTACCTATCCGACGTATTGCCTAAGTTTTTTCTCTCCTGCTGCTTGTCAGTTGTCAAGATACCGAGAGGTTTACGGGCAAAAACGTGTCTCACGGGTCCGAAACGGGCCCCTTTCTGACAAAATCAGAAACGATTTCACAGACCGCGGCAGCGCTGAAGCTATCAGCTCTGCCGCACCGACAAACTCACTCAGAATTAGGCCGAGCTATATGGCAATAATCGTTCACAAGTACGGCGGAACGTCCATGGGCAGCGTGGAGCGCATTAAAAATGTCGCGCGGCGCGTCGCCAAATGGCACAAAGCCGGATATCAGATGGTGGTTGTGGTTTCGGCCATGAGCGGAGAAACGAACCGCTTGATCGGGCTTGCCAAGGAAATCATGCCCAATCCCGATCCCCGGGAACTCGATGTGATCGCCAGCACCGGCGAGCAGGTCTCCATCGGGCTGCTTGCGATGGCGCTTAAATCAATTGGCGTGGATGCCGTGAGCTTTAACGGTTCGCAGGTGGCGGTTCACACCGACAGCGCCTTTACCAAGGCGCGCATCGAAAGCATTGACTGCGAACCGGTAAAGCGTGAGCTTGACGCCGGCAAAGTCGTGATCGTTGCGGGCTTTCAGGGCAGAGACACCGCCGGCAACGTCACCACGCTCGGCCGCGGCGGGTCCGATACCTCGGGCGTCGCGATGGCCGTTGCCTTAAAGGCGCAGGAATGCCTTATCTTTACGGACGTGGACGGCGTCTATACGACGGACCCCCGTATTGAGCGCAAGGCCCGCAGGCTTGACGCGATCAGCTTTGAGGAAATGCTCGAGCTTGCGAGCCTCGGATCCAAGGTTCTGCAGATCCGCAGCGTCGAATTTGCCGGCAAATACAAGGTTCCCCTGCGTGTTTTGTCGAGCCTGACTGATCCGGATATCCCGGTTGAAAAAGAAGCCGTAAGCGGCACATTGATTTCGTTTGAGGAAGATCCCAAGATGGAAAAAGCCCTTGTCACCGGTATTGCCTGCACTCGCGATGAATCGCAGGTCACCCTTTCTCATGTGCCCAATACCCCGGGCATCGCTTATAAGATCCTGGGACCGGTTGCGAGCAACAATATTGATGTTGACATGATCGTGCAGAACACCGGTAAGGACACGACGGACTTTACGTTCACGGTCCCCAAGGGCGACCTTGAAAAGACAGTGAAGGTATTAAAGAGCGGAGTGCTGCCCGTCACAGGCCCCTGCGACATCACGACGTCCTCGAACATCGCCAAGGTGAGCGTTGTGGGCGTTGGCATGCGCACCCACGCTGGTGTTGCCTGCAAGATGTTTGAAACGCTTGCCAAAGAGGGCATCAACATTCTCATGATCGGCACCTCGGAAATTAAGGTGAGCCTTGTGATCGAAGAGAAGTACATGGAGCTTGCCGTTCGGGCGCTGCACGACGCCTTCGGCCTGGATAAGGCACCTGCGACGGAACTTTAAAAAACCGTCAGACACAAAAAGCGGCCCGGGAAAAATCCGACGGCCGCTTTTTTTTGTGTCCATAAAACCTCAGGCTTTGATTTCGCCGTAGACCGCGTCGATTGCGTCTGCAAAGCGCGCCTTGATCGGGCCGCGCTTTAATTTAAGCGTGGGGGTTAAAAGCCCGTTATCAATCGTCCAGGGCTCAAGCATAAGTTTGACGGAGCGGGGCACGGCGTAGTTGGGAAAGCGCGCAGCCGCAGCCTTCACGCGCTTTAAGACGGCCTGGCGTGCAGCACGTTCGTTAAGTGAAGCGGGATCGTCGGCATTGAGCTTAAGCTCAGTTGCAAGTTCCTTCCAGCGCTCGGGGTTTAAGACCACAAGCGCCCCGATAAAGGGCTTATTTTCGCCGAAAACCATCGCCTGACTGATGAGATGGTCATTTTCAAGCGCCTGCTCAAGGTCCGCGGGCGGCACCTTCTCTCCGGTACTCGTCACAATGATTTCCTTGATGCGGCCCTTGATCCGGACGTGACCGTCGGCGTAGATGTCGGCCTGATCGCCCGTCTTAAGCCAGCCGTCATCGGTAAAGACGGCCTTGGTGTCGGCGGGGCGGTTCCAGTAGCCGAGCATCACGGAGGGGCCGCGCACCTGCAGCTCATCGTTTTCGCCCAGACGGATTTCAACGTTGGGAAGCGCCACGCCAACCGTTGCCGGGTGATTGAAGCCCTCTTTGTTGACGGCAATGATGGGGCTTGTTTCCGTCATACCGTAGCCCTGCATGATGTTCACGCCGAGCCCCAAAAACGTTTTACTCACCTGGGGGTTAAAGGCTGCGCCCCCGGCAATAAAAATATGCGGACGGCCGCCGAAGACGGAGCGGATACCGGCGCCGACCTTTTTATCCAGGAATCCCGCAAAGAGGGGATCAAGGAGCGCGAGAAGGCCGCCCGACTCAACGGGCAGCCCGTTTTCACGGCAAAAGCGCCGGTAGCCGCAGTCCACGGCCCACTGAAACAGAAACTGAATGAATTTCGGCTTTTTAGCGAGCTGATCCTGGATTTTCTCGTAAATCTTTTCGTAAATCCGCGGCACGCTCATCATCACGGTCGGACGGATCTGCTTTAAATCGTCCTGAATGAGACTGATGTTGCGGTTAAAGGCAACGCGGTTGCAGCAGCCCAGGGCCGTGTAGTACGTGGTCGTGCGCTCAAAGGTGTGCGAAAGCGGCAGGAACGAAAACCAGACGTCTTCGGGTTCTGGGCAGACGTTTTGCAGCACTCCGGTCACGTTGGCAAGAATCGCGCGGTGCGTGAGCATCACGCCCTTGGGTTTGCCGGTCGTTCCCGAGGTGTAGACAAGCGCCGCAAGATCAGTGGGTTCGGGTCCGGCGGGAAGCTCTGCCCCTGCGCCGCCCGCAAGCCACGCTTCAACCCCCACGACGCGGATTCCGTCTTCCTTGTGATCTTGCACTTCATCGTCCGTGATCACCACGGTCTTTAAGAAGGAATGGGGTTCGGTATCGCGGATCGCCTCCCACTTCGCCTTTTTGGCGGTCACCAGGACGCGCGCCTGGCTGTCGTTCATGATGTAGGAGGAAGACCCCGCCGTATCCACGGCGTGAAGCGGCACAGGCGTCAAAGCACAGGCAAGCGCAGCCTGGTCAAAGACGACGGCCGTGAAACAGTTGGGCAGCAGCATTGCCACGCGCTCGCCACGGTTTAAGCCTTCGGCGGCAAGCGCATGACGCCAGACATTGACCCGATCAACGGTCTCTTTGACCGAATAGGTTTTCCAGGTCTTTTCTTTGGCCGACCACTGGGTGTAAATCGGCATGTCGGCACGCTTTTCGAGGTGATGCGTGAGCAGTTCGGGCAGCGTTCTTAAAAGATCAAGCTCACGGCGGCGTTCCAGAGCGGCTGCTGATAGCGGTTTATTCATCGTTTTTTTTCGTATTCGTCAGCGCAGTCTCTCATCCGTTTGAGTGACTGCAGTGCCCGTCGGGCAGGTGATTCCGTAACTCTAACGCATAAGGGCTTTTTCGAGGGCGTCAAGGGGTAAAAACTCATCCGTACGGATGATGAGGGTGCGCCGCTACCCTGTCGGATAATGTTAGGCCTCCGCGGGAAACGTGTCCCGCGGAGGCCGAAAGAACGCACCGGACGGCAGTTACGCCAGGGCGTTTAAGCGCGAGAGGGCGATCTGCGCGATGAGTGTGGCCGCAGCGGGCAGCACCTCATCGTTAAAGTCAAAGGCCTGGCTGTGCAGCGTTGCCGTATGGTTGGTGTCACGCACGCCCACGCGCATGATGGCGCCCGGAATTCTGGCCTGGTATTCGGAGAAGTCTTCCGAACTCATAAAGGGCGTCATTTCCGGCACGACGTGCTCGGGGCCGTAGAGTTTTGTGGCGGCGTCAATGCCGGCACGCGTCTGCTCTTCGGCATTAATAACGGCCGAGCACTGATGCACGTAGTTGATGTCAGCCGTACAGTCGTTGGCCTGCGCGGTAAGCGTCACGATCTTCTTGAGTTTTTCCTCAAACATTGCGCGGACTTCCGGCAGGAATGTGCGCACCGTACCGCTTAAGGTGAGCTGGTGGGGAATGACGTTGGCGGTCTCAAAGCGCCCGGCGTTCACTGAGCAGATCGAGACAACACCGGTTTCCACGGGGTTAAGCCTGCGGCTCACAAGCGTCTGCAGCTGCGAAATGATGGCTGCGCCCACCGGAATCGGGTCCACACCCAGATGCGGACGGCCGCCGTGGGTACCGACGCCGTGAACGGTCACCCAGAAGCTGTCGGAAGAGGCCTGCAGCGGTCCCACGCGGAACCCGAACACGCCCTTATCGAGCATCGGTTCGGTGTGCGCGCCGTAGATTTCAGCAATGCCGTACTTTTCAAGCACACCCGCTTTAATCACGGCCAAAGCGCCCTGGGCAAGCTCTTCGGCGGGCTGGAAAATACCGATCACGCGGCCCGGGAAGTCGCGCTTGAGGTTGAGGTAACGTAGCGCTGCCATCAGCCACGTCTGATGACCGTCATGGCCGCAGGCGTGAGCGCGGGCTTCAATCGTGCTCTTCCAGCTATTATCGGAGCAGTCATTCATCGGGAGCGCATCAATGTCGGCACGCAAAGCCACGGTCTTACCCGGACGGTTGCCGTCGATTTCAACAATGACGCCGCCCTTGACAATGTCGGTATCAATCTTTTCGATGCCCCATTTTTTGAGAAGCGTCACGATGCGGCTGACGGTCACCGCCGTATCAAAACCGAGTTCCGGATGACTGTGAATCTCACGGCGGATTGCGGTGAGTTCATCACCCCAGGCGGCGATTTCAGGAAAAACCTTATCGGCTAAAACGATGGACATGATGTCTCCATGCTTTGAGAATTTTTGTGCTTCGAGATTCTATGCCTTTCGCAAAGAAGGTCTCAGCCGAACCGCTAAAATGAGGCCGCATTCAACCAACCGTCAACCCGAGCACGCACTTTCATGCAGACCGTTGCCATTACTTCGGCGGCCAACGACCGCTACCGCCGCTGGAAAAAGATCATGGAAAGCCCCCGCGCAGCGCGCAAAACGGGCTTTACGCTCGCCGAAGGCGCGCACCTTGCGGGCGTCATCCTCGAGCGGGACTTTCCGGTGGAAAGCATCCTTCTGAGAGACGGGGGTGTTTCGGCCGAAGCCATGGGCTACGCTCAGGCGATTGCCAAGCGGGGGAGCGTGCGCACGTTTGTGGTTGCGCCCGCGCTTTACGACGCGGTTTCGCCTGTGGAGCACGGCTCGGGTCTTACGCTTGAAATCCCGGTTCCGGCGTTTGACCGGCCGCATAAACCGCTTGCCGCGGACGCGCTGTACCTTGACGGCGTGCAGGATGCGGGAAACGCCGGGACACTCATTCGTACGGCGCTTGCAAGCGGCGTCACCCATATCGTGAGTTCTCCGGGTACGGCGGGGCTTTGGTCTCCGAAAGTCCTCCGGGCCGGCATGGGCGCCCACTTCAGTGCGGTGATTTACGAAAACGTGCCGTCTGAAGAACTCCCCGGCCTTTTTGCGGCAAGTCGGCTTGCGGCCGATGCCCGCGGAGGCGCGGATCTTTTCCGCAGTCAAGGGTGGGAGCAGGGGCACACCGTCTGGATGATGGGTGCTGAAGGCCCGGGGCTCTCCGACGCAGCTTTAAGCGTTGCGGACGCCCGTTACCTCATTCCGATTGAAGACAAGTGTGAGTCCCTTAACGTCGGCGCAGCCGCCGCAGTCTGCCTTTTTGAGCAGAGACGGCGCCGGCTTATAAACCGCGCCTGAACAAAAAACGGTCTGACGCGCAATCAGACCGTTTGTTTTTACGCCCGGTTTTCTTACAGACCGGTAACGAGCACAATGAGAATGAGAACCGGGGCTCCGATCGCGAGAAGTCCCCGGAAGGCGGCAAGTTCCCAGGCCGGACGCACACGTCCGACGTTGAGTTCCTCGCGCACGGACTTCCAGGCCACAAGCCCCGCTAAAGCACAGACAACGAGCCCGCCCACGGGAAGGCTCAGGTTACTCGTGAAGTAATCGAAGTTATCGAAAATCGTGCGGCCCGCGATTTTAAAGTCCGCCAGGGGGCCGAAGGAAAGCCCGCAGAAGCTTCCCACAACAAGCATCACGAAGGTCACAAGCGTCACCGCCCAGAAGCGCTTCATGCCGAGTTCGTCAATAAAGTAGGCTGCGACAAGCTCCAGCAGCGACACGGAACTGGTGATCGCCGCAAGCACCAGGCACGCGTAAAAGACAACCGCAAAGAACTGTCCAAAGGGAAGCTGCGCAAAAACGACGGGCATCGTGAGAAACGTGAGCCCGGGGCCGGCCGTGGGATCAAGCCCGAAGGCAAACACCGAGGGCATGATCATCAGGCCCCCGAGAACGGAAGCGGCCGTCGCAAGAAACGTAATCCACGCGCAACCCGACACAAGGTCCGTGTCTTTGGCGAGGTAGGAGCCGTAGGTGAGCATGCAGCCGCAGCCCACGCAGAGGCTGAAAAACGTAAAGCCCATCGCCGCGAGAAGGCTCTTCCAGGTAAAAGCATCGCTGTTCCAGCTGAAAAGGTAGGAGAGGCCCGCTGAAGCCCCGGGCAGCGTCACACCGCGGATGATGACGATGAGAACGAGCACCAGCAGAAGCGGCATCAGAATTTTGGAAAGCCGCTCAATCCCCTTGGCAACGTCAAAGACAACGACCCAGGCGGTAAACATCAGAAACGCCGCCTGAAAGCCGATCGAAACCATGGGGTTTGCCACGAGCGCTCCAAAGTGCGCTTCAAGCGCGCTTTTATCGGCCACGATGCTGTTACCCAACAGGGCATCGACGAGATAGGAAATCGTCCAGCCGCCGATCACGGAATAAAAACACAGCACACAAAAGCCCGTGAGAATGCCGAGGTAGCCGAAAACGGCCCACTTTTTGCCGCCGATCGCGCGGTAGGCGGTGACGATGCCGCCTTTACCGAGCCGCCCCAGCGCAATTTCGGCCAACAGCAGAACAAGCCCGATCGTGAAGGAGAGAATCACGTAGGGAAAGAGAAAGGCGCTGCCGCCGTTACTGCCCGCGAGATACGGAAACTTCCAGATGGCCCCGAGGCCCACGGCCGCTCCGGCGCTCGCGAGAATAAAGCCCAGGCGGCTTGTCCAGTTGATGCGTTCAGACATAATGTTGTCGCAATAAAAGAATTCGTGGTGCGCCCGAGTGTACCGAGGATTCGGGCCGGTAGGAAAGACGGTGTCCCGAAAAATAGTCCGGAACACCGTTTGCGTCAGACGGTTTAGAGACTTTCGCTCAGAGACCGGTGGCAACCACAACGATCACCAGCAGCGGTGCCAAAAACCGCAGGGAAAACTTCAGAAATGTGTTGAGCGCCGCCGGATACTGATGCACGGCATTGATCTGCGCCTTAAAGACGGGCCAGGCCTTCCAGCCAGCCAAAAGCGCGATCGAGAGGCCCCCCAGGGGCATCATGACGTTGGAGCAGACGTAGTCCAGAAGCTCAAAGATGTTTTTGCCGCCCACCGTAAAGCCCGAAAGCGGTCCGAAACTTAAGGCTGAAACGCAGCCGAGCACCGCAAGGGCAACGTAGCAGAGTGTCACCGCGCGGCGGCGGGTCATATGCCATTCACTTGTGAGGTAAGCGGTGCAGACTTCCAGAAGAGACACCGAGGAAGTGAGCGCCGCCACTAAAAGGCACACGTAAAAGAGAAGGGCAAAGATGCCTCCCATCGGAAGCTGCGAGAAAACGAGCGGCATCGTCACAAAGACAAGGCCCGGACCGGCGTTGGGATCCTGGCCGAGCGCAAAGACGGCCGGCATGATCATCAAACCCGCCAGAATTGCCGTCTGCACCGAAAGCCAGGCAATCCAAAGGGATGAGTTGGGCAGGTCCGTGCTTTCCTTGACGTAGCAGCCGTAGGTCACAAGGATGCCGCAGCCGAGCGAAAGCGAAAAGAACGTAAAGCCCATGGCGTTTAAAAGCCCTTCAAGCGTCACGGCAGAGGGATCAAACTTAAAGAGAAAGGCAACGCCTTCCATCGAGCCGGGCAGCGTGAGTGACCGGGCAATGAGAAAAATCATCAGCACGAAAAGGGTGGGTAGAAGGTACTTTGAAAGCCTTTCAATGCCCTGCATGACCCCAGCGGCAATCACGCCGCAGGTCAGCGTCAGAAAGAGAATATGCCAGGCGCAGTTCTCCGGGCCGTTACCGACGAGTGACCGGAAGTTGTCGGTCAGAAGCCGGGCGTTGTCGGTCACAAGGTGCCCGGTGAGAGCGTCAAAAAGGTACTTCACGCACCAGCCGCCCACAACCGAGTAGTAGGACAGAATCACAAAGCTCGTTAAAACCGCGATGCCCCCTAAAACCGTAAAGACGGGGCCGCCGGTTTTTCTGAGGGCATTTAAGGCGCTGCCGCGGCCGGCGCGGCCGATTGCGAGTTCCCCCAGAAGCAGCGCAATACCGATCGTGAAGGTAAAGAGAATGAAGGGGATGATGAAGTTGGCGCCGCCGTAGGTGCCCGCCCAGTAAGGGAACTTCCAGATCGCCCCGAGGCCGATCGCAGAACCGGCGCTTGCGAGAATAAAACCGAAACGGGACCCCCACTGGGTCCCGGAATGCTGCTGCGACATAAATCAAAAACTGAAGCAAATACAAAAAACGCATCCCCGCGGCGGCACCGGTGAGGAGGGCTGTGCGTTGTCCTTAAGACACACGGGCGGGGAATTATTAGGCTGTGTATTTTAAGGGAATAATCGTAGGAGATTGGCTAAAACGCAAAAGGCATCACTGAGAGAGAGGTGAAGCTTGGTTTTGGGCTGAATCAGAAGCGCCTTTCGTGTAATGTGTCCCAAGACTGTCGCCCGGCGTCTGACCTCAGAGGCCTTCACGTCAACCACGGCGTGCGGCAGACCGACAGAGGGGCTTCTTGCCGGAGGCGCTCTCCGAAGAGTCGGAGATCGAAAACAAGAAGCGGACCGGCGGCTGTTGACCGCGGCCGTCCGGACCGAACGGGTTTACGTGAGGGGATTCCTCCGTAAGGCTGTTATCCCGATCGTCTCCCGCGGGAAATGATTAAGGATCACGCATACCACTATGCAGACAACTGTGACAGCGGCGGATGAATCCGCCAAAGTTATGTCAGGCGCCGAAATCGTCATCGAGGCGCTTCATGCCGAAGGTGTAAAACACGTCTTCGGTTATCCGGGCGGGGCAGTGCTTCCCGTCTATGACGAAATCTACAAGCAGAAGTATTTCCGCCACATTCTCGTGCGCCACGAGCAGGCGGCGCTGCATGCCGCAGACGCCTATGCCCGCTCAACCGGCGAAGTGGGCGTTGCGCTTCTCACATCGGGCCCCGGCGCGACAAACGGCGTCACCGGTATCGCCACGGCCTACGCCGACTCAGTTCCCCTCGTTGTCTTCACGGGTCAGGTTGCCACAAGCCTCATCGGCACCGATGCTTTCCAGGAATGCGACACCGTGGGCATTACGCGCCCCTGCGTCAAACACAATTACCTTGTCAAAGACGTCCGGGACCTCGCGCGCACCATTAAAGAAGCCTTTTACATTGCCAGAAGCGGCCGTCCCGGCCCCGTGCTGATTGACCTTCCGAAGGACGTGCAGGTCAATAAGTGCCCGTTTGTGTGGCCTTTGAAGATTGATATTCCGAGCTACCGCCCGGTCTTAAAGGGCCACCCCGGCCAGATCCGCAGGGCACTGCAGGTACTGCTCACAGCCAAGCGTCCGCTCATTTACGCGGGCGGCGGCGTTGTGATTTCCGGCGCCTCGGCGCTTTTAAACCGCATCGCCTCGCTTTTGGGCTACCCCGTTGTGACAACCCTGATGGGCATCGGCGGGTTTGACGCCAAAGACAGCAAGTGTCTCGGCATGGTCGGCATGCACGGTACCTACGAAGCCAACATGGCGATGCAGGGCTGTGACGTTGTCTTTGCCGTGGGGGCGCGCTTTGATGACCGTGTGATCGGAAATCCCGCCGACTGGCAGAAAAATGAGCGCACCGTCATTCAGGTTGACGTTGATCCGAGTTCGATTGCCAAAAACGTCAGAACCGACATTCCGATCGTGGGCGACGTGCGCGAGGTTCTCGCAGAGCTTCTCTCGCAGCTTGAAGCCACGCAGACACGCACGGACGCCGAGGCGCTCGCGGCCTGGATGAACCGCATTGACACGTGGAAGGCCAAGAAGTGCCTGCACTATAAGGTTGACGCCGCCAAGCCCATCCTGCCGCAGGCCGTTATTGAGCGCGTCGCGGCCGCGGCGGGCGAAAACGCCTATTTTTCGACAGACGTGGGCGAACATCAGATGTGGGCCGCGCAGTATCTGAAATTCAGAGAGCCGCGCCACTGGCTCACATCGGGCGGCCTCGGCACGATGGGCTACGGACTGCCGGCCGCCCTGGGCGTTCAGGTTGCGCACTCCGATGCGGTAAGCGTCCTTTTCACCGGTGACGGCTCGATTCAGATGAACATTCAGGAATTGGGAACGGCCAAGCAGTACGGCCTTCACCCCAAGATTTTCCTTTTAAATAACGGCTATCTCGGGATGGTCGCGCTCTGGCAGCGAGCCTACTATCAGGGCCACTGCTCGGAGTCCGTGATGGACGTGCAGCCGGACTTTGTAAAGCTTGCCGAGTGCTACGGCCACATTGGTCTGAGAGCCACGACCTACGCGGAACTCGATAAGGCGATTGACCTTGCCTTCAATAAGTACAAGGACGAACTTGTCTTTATTGACGTGCACATCGCCCCCGAAGAGCCGGTTTTACCGATGGTGGGTCCGGGACAGGGCCTCACGGACATGGTTTTGCCCGAGGAGAATTGAACAATGAAAGAACGGCATATTTTGTCTGTGCTCATCGAAAACGCAGCCGGCGCCGTCTCCCGCGTGGTGGGCCTTTTTGCCGCCCGCGGCTACAACATTGAGTCTCTGACGGCGGCCCCCACCGAAGTTCCGACGATTTCGCGCCTGACGATCGTCAGCCGCGGCGACTCGGCAACCATTGAACGGATCACAAAGCACTTAAACCGCCTCATTGAGGTGATTAAGGTCGTGGATCTGATGGAAAACGAGTATGTCGAGCGTGAACTGATGCTCGTCAAGGTTCGTGCCGTGGGCCGTGACCGCGACGAACTCATGCGCATGGTGGAAATTTTCCGTGCCCGCGTGATTGACGTCACCGACAAGACATTCACTATCGAAATCACCGGTAACGTTGATAAGAGCGACGCCTTTTTAAAGGCGATCGACAAGTCAATCATTCTCGAAACCGTCCGCACGGGCGCAAGCGGCATCGCGCGCGGTGAACGGGTTTTAAGAGCTTAAGTTTTTTCTGTTTGTTTTGACCGGGAGTCAAGCCCCATGGCTCCCAACACTAAAAAGGGAAGTAAAAAAATGAAGGTTTACTACGATAAGGACGCTGATCTCTCGCTCATCAAGGCTAAGAAAGTGGCGATCATCGGCTACGGCAGTCAGGGCCATGCGCATGCCCTCAACCTGCACGATTCCGGTGTTGACGTCACGGTCGGCGTCCGTAAGGACGGCGCAAGCTGGAAGAAGGCTTCCGCAGCCGGTCTTAAGGTCGCAACCGTTGAAGATGCGGTGCGCGCGGCCGACGTCGTCATGATGCTCATTCCTGACGAAAACATCGCTCAGGTCTACCGCGACCAGGTGCTCCCCAACATCAAGCAGGGAGCGACGCTCGCGTTTGCCCACGGCTTTAACGTGCACTACGGTCAGGTTGAGCCGCGCGCCGACCTTGACGTCATCATGATTGCTCCGAAGGCCCCGGGCCACACGGTGCGCTCCACCTATGTTGCAGGCCAGGGCGTTCCGCAGCTCATTGCCGTCTACCAGGACGTCTCCGGCACCGCCCACGACGTGGCGCTTTCTTACGCCGCCGCCAACGGCGCAGGCAAAGCCGGTATCATCGAAACGACCTTCCGCGCGGAAACCGAAACCGACCTCTTCGGCGAACAGGCCGTGCTCTGCGGCGGTTTGGTGCAGCTCATCAAGACCGGTTTTGAAACCCTCGTTGAAGCCGGTTACGCCCCCGAAATGGCTTACTTTGAGTGCTGCCACGAAATGAAGCTCATCGTGGACCTCATCTACGAAGGCGGCATCGCCACGATGGATTACTCCATCTCCAACAATGCCGAATACGGCCAGTACTACACGGGCCCGAAGGTTGTGAACGAGGAAAGCCGCAAGGCGATGCGCGAATGCCTGCGCCAGATTCAAAACGGTGAGTACGCCAAGAGCTTCCTCGCCGAATGCCAGTTGGGCTACCCGCAGCTTCGCAGCGAACGGCGCCTCACCGCTGAGCATCCGCTTGAAGTGACCGGCCAGAAACTGCGTCAGATGATGCCCTTTATCACCGCCAACCGCCTGGTTGACAAGAGCAAGAACTAACTGACACATCCCGGCTTTATGCCGGAATAACAGTCACTTAGCCCGCCTGTTGGTTTTGCCTCGGGCGGGTTTGTTTTTACCTTTAAACGGGAAGCGTACCGTGGCGGATAAGCCAGGTGTAAAGAAAGGGAAGGACCTTACGGTCGTTGGGCATATTAAGCATTGCGCTGAGACCGGACAAAGGCACGAGGCTCACGGCCTGACTTTCCCAGCCGGCGTCTCGGGGTGTACCGGCTGTGCGGCGCGCAATGTAGTAGCGGGTGATGCTTTTGGTGCGGCGGATGTCTGCGAGCCACGCCACGGGTTCAACCCAAAGGCCCGATTCTTCAAAAGTTTCCTTGACGGCGTTAACGGCCAACGTGAGCCCCGGCTCAAGCCGCCCCTTGGGAAATGTGGTTTTGATTCCTGCGAAGGCGTTACTCGGATGCACGAGCCAGACACGATCATCGGGCTCAAGAATGACGCAGCCTGAGGTAAGAAAAAGCCCGTGGGTTTCGGGATAGTCTGGTTCATCACATTGAATGCGGTCGTTGAGTTTTTTCCAGTCAGCAACCGATGCCGGCGTCTGAGGGCGTCGGGAAAAAGCAACGTTATAAAGCGAGGCGGGCAGCTCTCCCGCGTCCGTGACGGAGAGCGTTGCGTCCGAGGAGGGCGTCAGCCACGTGGAAAGCGCGGTTGAAACCGAAGGCGAGGCGAGTGTGAGAGGCTGCCCGTTTTCATAGAAATTCCGCGAGGAAACCCGCGTCTTCAGACGCGGGAGGAATCGCG
>OIWV01001421.1_pt1 | contig 20221 bp, 15 predicted proteins | sample 1587751 | NCBI WGS metagenome assembly OIWV01 (sample SAMEA3888913, study PRJEB22519) | human gut metagenome | biome: human gut; feature: human-associated habitat; material: faeces | place: Denmark | collected 2010
ATATCTGTGAGACTACCAACTTTTTTATGAACTATTCTTATCCCGAACTGGGGTATATCTTTGCACTTTTAGTAATGTAAACTTTAGGCTATCTATCTGATAGTAAGAAAGAAATAAGTGTTGTTTATAGGATAAACGATAAAGAAAATGATGTATGTAAGTAGAAAATTGCGCTGGGTGGCATTGGCTGCCGTGCTCGGTTTAAGTGTTCCCGTCATCGCCAACGGCGATGGCAAGTTTGTTCCTTTTAAATATGGCAATTTCGATACCTGGGTAACACGTCAGATACACGAGTCGGCTGTAATTGGAGGCAATACCAAGACCCTCTACGAGATAGGCCCTAACCGCGCGCTCAAAGGCAACAATCCCTACACCAATCTTGGAGGTTCGCCTTGGGGTACCAGCAATGTCATGGCAAAGGTCATGGGCATTGTGAAGACCAACAACTCGGTATACCGCGACAATCGCGGTTCGGGCCATTGTGTAAAGATGACTACACATATAGAGACCTGCAAGGTGCTTGGTATGATGAACATCAAGGTGCTTGCGGCAGGCAGCATCTTCCTCGGCGACATGAAGGAACCTATAACCGGAACCAAGGAAGGCCCCAAAGCCCTCAACTGGGGCATACCCTTCACGCAGCGTCCAAAGGCTCTGCGCTTCGACTATCGTGTGCAGGTGCCGGGCAACAAGAACCGTATACGACAGAACGGATTTTCAAAAGCCACCACAGTTGCAGGTCCCGACTACTGCATTGCCGTGCTCTATCTGCAGCGACGCCACGAGGATGCCGCCGGCAACATCACGGCGCAGCGTGTAGGCACTATGGTTGTAAAGTATGGCGCGTCTACCAACGGATGGGTCAATGGCGCAACCTACGAGATACACTACGGCAACATCACCCACCAACCATTCTACGATGCTGCGACAATGGGCTTGCGCTCTACCGACTATGCCCGCAACTCAAAGGGCAAGAGCGTCATTGTGCGCGAGACGGGTTGGGCGTCGGCAGATGCCGTGCCTACACACATACAGTTGCAGTTCTCGTCAAGTCATGGCGGTGCCTACGTCGGAACAGTGGGCAATACGCTGTGGGTTGACAATGTTGGATTGGTTTATTAAGAATTTACTATATGATACTTCGCCCCATACTACTTATCGCATCGCTCCTATGTCTCCTCCCCGTAGGTGCCGTAGAGAACCCCGGCAACCCCACCGACACCATCAAGCACCGTGGTTTTGTAACCCGACTGCTCGACTACTTTAACGACGCCAACAAGGAGAAGAAGGACAAGCGGTTCGACTTCAGCATCATAGGCGGACCCCACTACAGCACCGACACCAAGCTCGGACTGGGCTTGGTGGCTGCCGGACTGTACCGTTCTGACCCCAACGACACCCTGCAGCCGCCCAGCAACGTGTCGCTCTTCGGCGATGTGTCAACAGTAGGCTTCTATATGCTTGGCGTGTCGGGCACGCATATCTTCCCCGGCGACCGCCAACGCATCGACTATACCACCTACTTCTACTCCTTTCCGTGCTACTATTGGGGCATGGGCTACGACATGGGCAACAACAACGACAACAAGAGCAAGATGAAGGACTGGCAGGCGCAGATGAAGGCGAGCTGGCTGTTTGCCACCGCCAACGACCTCTTTATCGGTCCAACCATAGCCTTCGACTATATACACGGCAGCCGGATAGAGCGTCCCGAGCTGCTCAACGGGCAGCGCGCGACAACCTGTAACATCGGTGCCGGATTTACATTGCTATACGATACACGCGACAACCTTACTGCACCTAAGCGAGGTGTGTATCTGTCGCTGCAGCAACTGTTTAGACCCCGATTTATAGGCAACAAGTATGCATTCAGCACAACCGACCTGCACACAAGCGGATACGTACCCTTATGGAAGGAAGCAACCCTTGCAGCCGACTTCCGCACGCTGCTCAACTTTGGCAATCCGTCGTGGGCAATGATGGCGTTGCTTGGCGACAGCTACTCGATGCGAGGCTACTACGAGGGCCGCTACCGCGACAAGCATAAGATAGAGACGCAGATAGAGCTGCGACAGCACGTGTGGCGACGCAACGGCATCGTGCTTTGGGCAGGAGCCGGAACAGTATTTCCTAAGTTCTCGGCGATGCGCATGAGCCACGTTCTGCCCAACTACGGACTGGGCTACCGCTGGGAATTCAAGAAGAACGTAAACGTACGCCTCGACTATGGATTCGGCAAAGCCGGACAGAGTAGCTTTATATTCAATATCAACGAGGCTTTCTGATATAACTAACTTTATAAATATGGAACTAAACAAGAACCTAATCGTGGCAATGCTCGCGACGGGCATAAGTGCAAACACGTTTGCAGCTAACGATTCAAACAATCCTGAAGCAGTGGAGACACGCCGCGACACGCTCAAGCTTAGCGAGATTGTGGTAGTGGGTTACGGCAAGATGCGCCGCAAGGACATCACCAGTTCGATAACTACCATCCAGTCGTCAGACCTCAATCAGGGTGTCTACACCTCGCCGGCACAGCTGTTGCAGGGCAAGGTACCGGGGCTAACTGTGTCGAACAGTGGCGACCCCAATGCTGCTCCAAGCATCACACTGCGTGGCGCGTCTACCCTACGCACCGGTGCAGCTATGGAGCCTTACTATATAGTCGACGGTGTTCCAGGCGTCGACCTCTCTCTTGTAGCTACCGACGACATCGAGTCGATAGACATTCTGCGTGATGCCACAGCCACAGCCATCTACGGCTCGAAGGCTGCCAACGGCGTTATAATCGTAACAACAAAGCACGGACATGCCGGCACAGCCCGCGTAACCTATAACGGCTACATGGCTGTAGAGTCGGTATCGAAGAACCTCGACCTTGCATCGGCTGCCGACCTGCGTGCCTATGCCGCAAAGAACGGCTTTACGCTAACCAACGATATGGGTGCCGACGTCGACTGGCAGAAGGAGGTGCAGCGCACCGGCATATCACACAACCACAACCTTGCCGTGTCGGGGGGCAACGCACGCTCGGGATATAACGTGTCGCTCAACTATCTCAACCACGAGGGTATAATACGCTCGTCGGAGATGGAGCGCTTCGGAGCACGCGCTCTTGCCCACTCAAAGGTGCTTAAGGACCACCTGCAGCTGTCGCTTGGCGTCAACGCAAGCCAGACAACAAAGAAGGGCATCGAGGCTCAGGAGCAAGGCATAAGCGTGACAGACGCCATGGTTTACTATTCGCCATGCCAGGCTGTGCGCAACGACGACGGCTCTTGGACCGAGTCGACAAGCACCACCCAATACTACAACCCGCTGTCGATGATAAACGAGGACACCCGGCAGACCGTGTATCGACGTATGCAACTGACGGGCAAGGCCGACCTCAACCTGCTCAAGGACCTTACATGGACCGCCCAGTACTCGTATATGTACGACCAGAATGTGCTGTCAGAGTATCACTCTACAAAGTCGCAGATTGTAAAGAACAACGGACAGGCAACACGCTCTACATACATGAACAACAAAGAGGTGTTTGAGACCTTTGCCAACTACAACCACAGCTTCCCCGGATACCACCGTGTGGGCGCCATGATAGGCTACTCGTGGGAGCAGACCAACCAGGACGACGGATTCGGCTTGACGGTTAAGGACTTCTACAACGACGCCGTTAAGTACTACAACCTCTCGTACGCCAACAAGATTGACGGTATGGACGGTGTGGAGAGCGGAGCAGAATCGACCCTGCGTATGATTTCGTTCTACGGACGTCTAAACTACTCGTATGCCTCACGCTATAACTTCCAAGCCACGCTGCGCCGCGACGGCTCGTCGGCATTCGGCAAGAACAACCGCTGGGCTACATTCCCGTCGGTGTCGGCAGCATGGCGTATAGGCGAGGAAGAATTTGTTAGAAACCTCGACATCTTCTCCGACCTTAAGCTGCGTGTGGGCTATGGCGTGTCGGGCAACTCGCTCGGCTTCGATGCCTACTCGGCTCAACGCACCTACGGAGTGTCTGGATGGTTCCAGTATACCGACGAGAACGGCGTTACAACCGACAAGCACACGCTTGCCGCCACCAACAATGCCAACCCCTACCTGAAGTGGGAACGCACCGGAATGTTCAACATCGGACTGGACTTTGGTTTCTTCAACTCGCGCCTTACGGGTACCATCGAGTATTACGACAAGCGCACATCCGACCTTATCTACTATTATCCGGTGTCGACCAACCGCTATCCATACGGCACCATGACAGCCAACGTGGGCGACATATCCAACCGAGGCATAGAGCTTACCATCAACGCCATACCCGTACAGAACGAGGACTGGCAGTGGACTACAACCCTCAACCTCTCGCACAACCGCAACCGTGTGGAGAAGTTGTCTAACGCTGCCTTCTCTGTGAAGTATCAGGACCTTGGCTATCCTTGGATTGCAGGCAACACCAATGTGGCTGTACAGCGTCTTATGGAGGGCTGCCCGATAGGCCAGTTCTATACATACGAGTTTGCCGGACACGACGAGAACGGCATATCGCAGTTCTGGGTGCACGACCCCGCAACCGGCGAGCGCACCGGCGAGAAGACCATCAAGCCAACCGACACCGACCGCACCAAGACGGGCTCGGCTCAGCCTAAGCTTACATTGGGCTGGACCAACAACCTATCGTACAAGAACTGGACACTCAACCTCTTCTTCCAGGGTATGTTCGGCAACAAGATATTCAACGCTCTGCGTGCCCAGTACAACAGCGTAACACTGATAAAGCAGGGCAAGAACGTGCTGCGTGAGGCTCTTACAAGCCAAAACTACGGCGACGTCAACTCGCAGTCGCCTTCCGACCGCTATATCGAGAACGGCTCGTTTATGCGCCTTTCGTCAATGACTCTGAGCTACGACTTCGGCAAGCTTAAGGGTTGGGTAGACAATCTGTCGGTATATGCCACTTGCAACAACGTGTTCACGCTTACCTCTTACAAGGGTGCCGACCCAGAGGTGTCGCTCGGCGGACTGACCCCGGGTATCGACTGGCGTAAGGATTACTATCCACACACACGCACATTCATGTTCGGCATGAAGGTTAGTTTCTAATTAAACCCTAAACAGATTAAAGCAATGAAGAAGTCAATAATATACGCGTTGGCATCATCGGCACTTGTATTTGCCACTGGCTGCACCGACCTTGATGTAGACGTAAAGTCGAAATATACCGAATATCCCAACGAGTCGGAGATAGCGCTTGAGGCTAAGATGTCCGATGTCTACTATGCCTTCCGCACACAGCTTGGCAACAACTACAACCGCACGCAGACCTTTGCGTCGGACGAGGCATCAGGCATAAGCTTTGACGGCGACTACTACGACAGCGCCGAGAACGTAAACCCAACCGTGCACAACTTCAACCCCGAGAACAAGCCACTGAACTATTGGGCCGACCTTGCCTCGGGCATAACCAAGTGCAACCAGTTTATAGACGACCTTGCCGGCGACAACAGCAAGGCTATGCAGATAGCGCAGGCGCGCACCATGCGTGCCTTCTACCACTTCATCCTTATGGACAGCTTCGGCGACGTGCCCGTGCTCGACCGTGTGCCCGACGAGAACGAGGCTGTAGAGCGCAAGCCGCGTGCCGAGGTGGCTGCCTTCATAGAGAAGGAGCTTAAGGAGTGCTTGCCCCTCTTGTCCGACAAGAACAATGCCGCAACCTACGGCAAGCCTAACCGCTGGATGGCTGAGGCTCTGCTGGTGAAGCTATACATCAACTGGGGTGTGTACACATGCGCCAATGTAGCCGACTATGATGCTGCCACTACCGTCAACAACAAGCTCGACGAGTGTGTGGCTATGTGCGACGACATAATCAAGAGCAACCAGTTTAATCTTGACGATGCCTACCGCAAGAAGTTCCTCTACAACAACGGAGCACACATCAAGGACTTTATCTATGCCATGCCATACGATAAGGTAAGCGCGCAGGGATTGAAGTACGGACAGTATCGCACCTTCCGCAAGGTGGACGGCGGCGACTCGATGGGCTATCTTGGTGGCAAGATGAACAAGTCGTGCGCAGGTATATGCGCCATGAACGAAGAGTTTGCCAACCTCTATACGCTGCCCGGCGACGACCGCAACGACATCATCCTCGGTGCCACAACCGACGGCAAGGTATACATACACGACCCCTTGACCGGCGAGCCTACTGCCAATCCGTATATATACAAGGGCGAGCAGCTGGTACTCTCTAAGAAGATACAGCTTAAGGACGACAGCGAGACAGCCCGTCAGCAGCTCGACTGCGGCGCAACGCCCAAGGGCTGGAGCCAGGGCTACCGCTCGTTGAAGTTCTATCCCAACCCCAACGAGTATGCCTCTTACGAGCGCAACCAGAGCAACGACGTGCCAATATTCCGCTATGCCGACATCATCCTTACCAAGGCAGAGGCTCTGCTGCGTGGCGCACAGAAGACCAACGACGACACACCGCAGTCGCTTCTCAACCAGATTCGCAGCTATGTGCACGCTCCGCAGTTTGTAGGTGTGCCTACATTGCAGGACATCCTCGACGAGCGTGGCCGCGAGTTTGTAGACGAAAACTGGCGCCGCAACGACATGATACGTTTCGGAACATTCGAGAACGAGTACGGATTCCACCGCAAGGGATTCCCCGGCGCACGCTTCGACAAGTCTTGCCGCATCCTCCCCGTGCCTAAGGCTATAATGCAAGAGAATAAGAACTGGAAACAAAACGAAGGTTATTAACCCGCATCCCCATCCGTCTTTGGGCAGATGGGGATGTCTATTAAAGAATTTATGTGCAATCTGCTTTCACCCCGCTTCATTTACTTCTACACCGTCCTTGGACTGCTTGTGCCCAACGTAGCCCTTTGCTTTACCGAGCAAATGCCGTTGACGGCATGCGTAGCCAATGTGTTCCTGCCCTTGTTTGCCTATTCGTTGTTGATGTCTATGTCGGCAAAGATAGGACGTCAGGTGTGGATACTCTTCTTGTTGGTGTTCTTCGCTGCCTTCCAGATGGTGCTGATATATCTGTATGGCAGCGGAGTGATAGCTGTGGATATGTTCCTCAACCTGCTCACCACCAATCCTGGTGAGGCAATGGAGCTGCTCGACAATCTTGTGCCGGCAGTAGCCGGAGTGTTCATACTGTATCTACCGCTGCTTGTGATAGCCGCCATTCAGTGGACCAAACACATTATGTTGGACGATAAGTTCAGGCATACGGCACGCCGCCTGTCGCTTATAGGTATCCTCGTCTTTGCCACCCTTACCAAGCTGTGCTACTATCAGTATCCCGAAGGCAACGAGAAGGAGGGCAAGTTCGAGTATCGTCTGTCGGACAATATGTACCCCGTCAACGTGTTCTACAACCTCGGTCTTGCCGTAAAGGAGAGCTGGAGGTCGGCACATTATCAGCAGAACGTGGCAGACTTCAAGTTCAATGCCCGTACAACACATGCCAAGGATTCTGCCGAGGTGTATGTGCTGGTGATAGGCGAGACAGCACGTTCTGCCAATTTTCAGCTTTACGGGTATCAGCGCCCCACCAATCCGCAGCTTATGAAGACGCCTGGACTTATTGTGTTCAAGAACGTGAGGTCGCAGTCGAACACCACACACAAGAGTGTGCCAATGCTCCTATCTGCCGCCACAGCCGAGGACCACGACCGTCTGTACAGCGAGAAGGGATTGATAGCCGCCTTCAGAGAGGCTGGGTTCCACACCGTATTCTTGTCCAATCAGCGCCGCAACCACTCGTATATCGACTTCCTTGGCAGCGAAGCCAACTATTGCCACTTTATACGCGACGACTATGCTGGCGATAATGAGGACGATAAATACAGCGACGAGCTGTTGCTGCCTTACGTACAACGAGTGCTGGACGAGAACCACAAGAAGCTGCTTGTGGTGCTGCATACATACGGTTCCCACTTCAACTATCGCGACCGTTATGCCAAAAGCGATGCCCGCTTTCTGCCCGACACGCCCACAGAGGCAAAGGCAAAGAACCGACCGCAGCTGCTCAACGCTTACGACAACACCATATTGCAGACCGACCGCATCCTTGCCAAGCTCATATCAATGCTTCGCGAGCAGGGTTGTGCCTCTACCTTGATGTACACATCCGACCATGGCGAGAATATTTTTGACGACAGTCGCCGCTTGTTTCTGCATGCCTCGCCGCGTCCGTCGCAGTACGACACCGACGTGCCGCTGCTTGTATGGACATCTAAGACGTATGCCGTGCAGCATCCGATGGAGTTCAGTGCCATGCTTGGCAATCGAAAGAAGGGCGTGCAGAGCAATGCCTCCGTGTTCCCAACAATGCTTTGTTTGGCTGGTGTAGAGACCCGTGTGCGTGTGGACAGCCTCTCGCTAACCAACCCCCGTTATCGTCTTGGCACACGCCATTATCTCAACGACCACAACCATGCTGTGCCGTTGGTGGTGTATGGCATCAAGTAATGTGTGCTTTTTTCGGTACATTTGTGTATGTTTTCAACTTTTATTCATATCTTTGCAGCCGTTTAATTGTATATATAACAACCTATATCCAATATTATAGGTAACAAAGAAAGTTATGAGAAAAGTGAAATTGCTCGCCACTGCAGCCCTTGCAATGGTTCTGGCAGCGTATTCAAGCGACACAACCGAACCTAATGGCGATTCAAACAACAACGCTTTTGTAAGCTATGCCCCTGCACGTGCCGCTGAAGTGGCAGCCTATTCTAATGGCAATCGTGTTCAGGACCTAAGGCATCAGTAGTATCAGTATCTGCGGTTAGCCCGTTGGCAGACGACGTATTGCAGTCGACAGCCAAGGTTTTCCTTGAGATTCTGCCCGAATAGCAGGACAACCTCAACCTCTCGCCAACCAAACCGGGCGTCAGCAATTGGTCAACCAACTACCTCTACGTATCAGACGGCAAGCCATTCACGCTCTATCCGGCTTACTCGAAGACCTCTAAGCAGGACAACACCATAGGCGTCTTCTACTACGACGAGGAGGGCAACAAGCACGAGCAGGACATCTTCTTTGCCCAGTATTGTCCTTGGGGCTACTATAAGAACCAGAGGGGTATAAAGATAACCATTGCCAAGGGATACAAGTTTGGCTTCTATCTCAACAATTATTATGAATACAACCGCCAAGACCGCTTCGGCAATTATGTTGGCGAAGTGTCGGAGACGTTCTACTCTAACGTAAGCGAGAACGCTGCCTCGTGCTCGCACGATGCCCACTACAAGTTGATGGAAGACCAGGAGTGCCACGGCAAGGGCGTACACTCGGCTTCGTTCAACTATGGCGGCAACACCTTCTTCGGCTTTGAGGATTGGGAGCACAAAAACTTCAAATTCGACCTCAACGACATCGTGTTTATGGTTTCACCTGTACTCGACGTTAAGGACAACCCTAAGGAGGAAGACAAGAAGCCTGAGGTTAAGCCGGTAGACCCTACACCAGAGCCTACACCCGACCCAGTAGACCCGACTCCGAATCCTTCGCTGCCCGATCCGGCACCTGAGGTAGTGGCTGGCAATGGCTCGGTAGAGGTGAACTTCTCTATCAACGAGCGCCAGTACGAGTCGAACGACACCAAGTTGTCTATCCATGTTCGCGACACCACCGACGTTACGCTGTTCATCCCGACACCTGCCGAATACTACTGTCCGGTAGACGATATGCTCATCGTGCAGAAGCACGACGTGGCAATGGCATACAGTCCGTCGTCTACGGTAGATATGAATATCAACGGCAACATTGTGCGTCTTACCACAACCTACTCGCAGACGGGCATAACGATATCGACAAACGGCATCAATGCCGCCGTACTGAAGTATCTGCGCAAGACCTACAACGACGGTCTTACATTCGAGATAACAAGCTACTTCAACACCAAGCGTGTGGATGTCAACGGCAATACGGTAGCTGTGACACGCGACGAGCTGCAGGCTATGCTCAACCGCACAACCATCTCGTTCACCAATACACCGGCGTTCTACCTCAATGCCTTCGGCGTGCTTAAGGATACGCAGACCGTTAATCCTAACGACTGCTTCGTAACTCCTGCCAACACATCCCTCTTCAGCGACCGCAAGGAGGATGCACCCGAGCACGGCTCAACATCACATCTGTATATTTGGGAACGCAAGTAAGGCATAATGCCACAATAAACAACTAACGGCAATTACACGGATATGGTTCGTGTGATTGCCGTTAGTTGTTTTTATTAAAAGATAGCTGCAATGCGACTTATGTTTTTAAGCTTTTCAACCAATGTTTGGTCTTTCATTGCTGTATACATATTATATTTCATCTGCATCTTCAAAAGTGAGTCGGCAGGAATATCTAATGCAGCTTCAAACATCAATGCAGATGTTGTAGAGATTGAACGTCGTCCGTTAAGAATCTCATTAAGCACAGAGTAGCCTATGCCAATGCTGTCGGCAAACTTACGCTGTGAGATTCCTCTCTCTTCCAACTCGTCCTTAATAACCTCACCAGGATGTGATGGATAAAAACCATAACCTAAACTTGACATATTATTTCTTTTAGTTTTTAAAGTTATTTCTCCCTCTTCAAGCTATGATATCCGAACCGGCACCTCAGGCAATCTTTGCGTTCGCAGTAGCGTGTATGCAGCTGTATCAGCGCCTGAGAGTCGGCAGCATTGTCGGCGGTTATGCCACACTCTTGCCAAAGGCGGATGTGAGTGTTATCTTCAGGCGGTAGCGCCTCAAGTATATCGGCAGCACGCTGAATGAGCTGTTCGTCCTGACGATGGCAGCCATAAGCGTGGAGCATAGGCACAACGGCATTGATAATGAGGATGTCGATAGATGCGGCAGATAGATGCTTGGCACAATCGCGACTCTCATTACCGAAGGTGTAATGGGTGCGCCAGTAGTCGGAAGTTTCGGTTTGCAGCCTCTTGCGTATGTCGTCGAGGTCATGGCACGTGGTGATGCTGGCAAGTTCGGCACGGCGCGAGCAATAGAGCTGTGCCAGTTGCGACAATCGGATGTAAGGGAAGTTCTGCGGACGCAGCCGTAGGAAGCGCCACGTCTGGCGTGGCATGGCGTCCAGATGGAACTTGTGCGCAAGATACTGCCACTCTGTTTGCAGCCTCTTGAAGTAGTCGTCGGCAGTGGCAGCCGCCCGCTGTCGATCGTTCATGGTGGTGGTGTCGAGCAGTCCGGCAGAGCCAATGAACAGCGCTTCCACCTGGAAAGGGTCGTCGCGGTGATGTGCCACCTGCATCAGCGGCAACCGGGCAGCCCACTGCTCAAACGCCTCGCTGTTGACCCCAAAGCCAAAGCTGCGTGCTATGGTGGCAAAGAAAGCCTGCTCCCAAGAGCCGCCAGCCATCTGCACACGCTGTTTTATGGCGTTGCACTTATCGGCAAGACGCTCCGCACCGAGCACGCTCATCCACGAATGTATGGTTAGTTTAGGCAGCTGCATTACCGTCTCGCGGCACGGCGGATAGCGGTCGGCAGCCAACAGTCGGCGGTAGTTGTTGAGCACATACTTAGGAACGTGCAGCTCCATCTGTGGCGGATGCGTCCCGTCCATGGTCTGCACGTCGGCATCTATCACCGACGCCACGTGCAGCACCACATTGTTGTAGGCAGGGTCCTGGTCGTGTTGGTGCAGCACCCAGTCGGCGGAGCGTTCGTGTATCTCCACGTTGCCCACCCACAATGTGCCGTCGATGCGTAGCTTGGCGTTGAAGAAGTCGGGTCCTGCGTGTGTGTTGTGCAGTCCCGGGTCAATAACCTCCACCGTTCGTCCGTCGGTGGTGCGCATCTCGTGCAGTGGCAGTATGCGGTGTTTCCAGATGTAATGAAGTAGTTGTTCCATAATGCAATGTAGGTTAGTGCGGCTTCAATAAAGAATAAGCAAAGTTAATATTTTTCCTTATTATCCAAAACAAATCAACGTAAAAACCACTTATATCGCGTTAATATCATTGTAAGCCTTACTGACCGACCAAGGAAGCCTTAGCAAGAACCTCTCAATGTGTCCTGCATAATAGAGGGGGATATTATACAATGTGAATGTGCGTCCGTCCGAACGAGTGATGACGTCGGACGTCATGGGTCCATTCCATAATCTTAGGGCTATGTCTTCTTTCGACTCCTCCATAAACTGATGCAGAGAGCGTAGCTTGGAGTTATTGCCCGTCTTCACTTCGATAGGCAGTAGATGCGATTTGTGGCGTATAATGAAGTCGACCTCTGCTTGAGAGTTGCGTGCGTCGCGCACCCAGAACATACGCTTTTCGCCAAATGTAGTTGAGGCTCCAAGCAATTCTTGCGCAACAATATGTTCGGCAATGTCGCCGTTCCACAGCTCATCGCTATCGGTGGAGAAAAGCAATTCTTCTTGCATCCCTGCAACATAATTGACGAGTCCGGTGTCAAGCCACAACAATTTAGGGCTCTTCTTAAGGTCGGGCAGTATAGGGAATGATGTTGATGTAAGTGGATATACCAGTTCTAAGAGCAGTGTCTTCTCAAGCGTACGGAAAGCATTGCTTACATCTGCCGATTTGAACGAAGAGTTGGTAAACTTGGCAAACTGTATTCGGTGGGCTGCTGATGTCCAGCCATAGTTAAGAATATAGCGTATAGAGTCCTGCTCCTTTGGCTTGCTGGCATACTTCTCTACATCGTCGCGGTAGCCTGACAGCAAGGCATTGAAAACACCGCCAAGCCGCACCATATCGTGGTATTGGGCATAATTGGCCACCACTTCCGGCAATCCGCCAATAATCATGTATTTCTTGAAGAGGTCGAGCGTGTAGTTGTGCAGCGACTGCGGCACAGCCACAGCCTCTACTTGCTGGGCAAGCATCTCCTCGCCTATGGCAGATAAAAACTCGGCAAACGTGCATGGATGAAGGGCCATATATTCCACTCTGCCTACGGGGAAAGATATGTGTCTGTTCATCAAGCTCTCCAAGAGCGAGCCGGCAGCAATGACATAAATGTCGGGACGCTTCTCGTAGAAGTAGCGCAGCGTCTGCACCGCCTTTGGCTCATTCTGTATCTCGTCTATGAATATCAGTGTGAGCTTGTTGTCCTGGCGCACATTGGCCTTGAAGAAAATGCCAGACAGCAAGTCGTCAAAAGCGTAGTCGGCTGCAAACAATTCGGCATTCTCTTTTTCCTCAAGATTCAAGTAGATATAGTTGTCGAAATCTTCGGCAAACATCTTGACAAGAGTAGTCTTGCCCACTTGGCGGGCACCACGCAAAACCAGTGGCTTTCTCTCTTCTTTTTGTGCCCATTCGCGGAGATAATTGATTGCTATTCGTTTAAACATGTCTAAGTCGTTATATATCAGTGGCAAAGATACATAATATTATTCAAATCCAAACCAACTTTCATCGAAATCATGATCAAATCCAAACCAACTTTGTACGAAAACATGATTAAATCCAAACCAACCTTTAATTAAGAGGCGTTAAACCATCCATTCCTTAGGCCATGGGTTTCTGATATATTCGGGATGTCCTCCGTTGTGCAGAATCTTTGCAGGCACTCCGGCAGCGGTTACGTCGCAAGGCAAATCGCGGGTGACGACCGCACCGGCGCCTATGCAGGTTCGGCTGTTCACGGCAATGTCGTCCACGATGTTGCAACCAGGACCGATGTATACCTCATCTCCTATATGCGCTGCTTGCGGCTGGTTTGAGCCAATCGTTGTAAGCTGTCCGATGTTTACGTTGTTGCCGATGACGGCATGGCTGTTGATGATAATGCCAAAACAATGCTGGATATAAAGACCGTACCCAATCTTTACCTTTGCAGGAATAAAGATGCCGTATTTCTTCTTGTATCTATGCAGCATAAACTTTGCAAAAGGATATAACAGACCCTTGTACTGCGACAAACGAAACCAAATGGAGAAATCCACACTTATACGCGAGAAACTTTCAAAGAATATTGTTGCAAATGATTTCTTCCTTCCGCAATGCCTATAAGCATCCGATTTTATAAGCCGTATACAATCCGAATAATTCTCCGGAATGGGTATGTTGGTGTCAATGTCTTATATATATTCAAACTTCATGATTTCTGTTATTTGTCAAACCAACAAGGGTGTGCCCTTACTTTTGACACACCCTTGCTGTTTTAGTTAGTCGAATAATGTTGGTTCGACGGCATTGCTGCCCGTCATTGGTCTGCCGAGGTGCTGGTAGGCGAGGGGAGTGACCATGCGTCCGCGTGGTGTGCGCTTGATAAAGCCCTCCATTATGAGGTAAGGCTCGTACACCTCCTCCACGGTGCCCGTGTCTTCGCCGATGGCTGTGGCAATGGTGCTGACACCCACCGGACCACCACGAAACTTGTCGATGATGGTAAGCAGAATCTTGTTGTCTATCTCGTCAAGACCGTATTGGTCGATGTTGAGAGCCGAGAGCGACAGCCGTGCAATGTCGCGGTCGATGCGTCCGTTGCCCTTAACCTGGGCAAAATCGCGCACGCGTCGCAGCAATGCGTTGGCTATACGTGGCGTTCCGCGTGAGCGTCTGGCTATCTCTATGGCGGCATCGTCGTCTATTGGCACCTTCATAATCATAGCCGAGCGCTTGATAATCTTCTGCAGCATCTCCGGTCCGTAGTATTCGAGGTGGAGGTTGATGCCGAAGCGGGCGCGCAAGGGCGCCGTAAGCAGTCCGCTGCGGGTAGTGGCTCCAACCAGCGTAAAGGGGTTGAGGTCAATCTGTATGGAGCGTGCCGAGGGTCCTTTGTCTATCATGATGTCGATGCGATAGTCTTCCATAGCCGAGTAGAGATACTCCTCTACGAGCGGCGATAGGCGGTGAATCTCGTCGATGAAGAGCACGTCGCGCGGCTCGAGCGAGGTAAGGATGCCAGCAAGGTCGCCGGGCTTGTCGAGCACCGGTCCGCTTGTAATCTTGAATCCCACGCCCAGTTCGTTGGCAATGATGTTGCTCAGAGTGGTCTTGCCCAGGCCTGGAGGTCCATGCAAGAGAGTGTGGTCGAGCGGTTCGCCGCGATACTTGGCAGCCTCCACAAACACCTCAAGGTTGTCCACTACCTTTTGCTGTCCGCTAAAGTCGCCGAATCGCAGCGGTCGGAGGGCGTTCTCAAAGTCTTTCTCGCCCTTCTGCATCCGCTCCTGTCGTATGTCAAAATCTTCTTCCATTTAGCTGTTGTTATTTTTTGCAAAGTTAGTTATTTTTATTTAGAAAAGCTTTGTAGAGCCAAACTAAACAGCTATATTTGTAAACAAATTACAATCTATACGTTATGGTACAACTACAAGACAGTATATCTTTGCTGAGGAGTTTTAAACAGAAGTTTGGTGATACCTACGGCATCACCAAACTCGGTATATTTGGCTCAGTTGCAAGAGGTGAAAATAGAGAAGATAGTGACATTGATATAATTGTTGAGGTTAAGTCGCCAACATTTGTGTTAATGCATGATTTGCGTGAGGCATTGGCTTCATTATTTAATTGTAAAGTTGATTTGGTGCGTCTTCGCAAAACTTTGCGTCCATTGCTTTTGTCTAACATAAATAATGAAGTAGTGTATGTATAGAAGTACAATTCATGATAAACTTGAAGAGATAAAGGAGTCGATAGATTTGATACAGGATTGGAGTAAGGATGTTGTGTCGGCTGATGACTTTATGCTATCTCCAGATAAGTATATGGCTTTTAATGCTTGTGTTATGCGGTTGCAAGTTATTGGTGAACATGTTGGTAAATTATTGAAGATTCCAGAGAAACCATTATCGGATTATCATAATATACCTTGGGAGGCAATATATGGAATGCGCAATCTAATATCTCATGAATATGCCAATGTAGATGAAGAAATTGTATATGACACAATAAAAAATGGATTGCCACAATTACTTAATGTGGTAGATAAACTGCTTAACCAATACTAATATTATATACTAACCCTTAAACCTACTGATTATTATGCTCGTAAAGACTTATTCAGCCGCTGTCAACGGCCTTGACGTAACCACTGTAACGGTGGAGGTGAACATTGTGCCCGGCGTGATGTACCGCATGACCGGACTGGGCGATACTGCTGTCAGGGAAGGACGCGACCGCATAGCATCGGCAGTGCAGTTCAACGGCTATAAGTTTCCGCACGGCGATATAACCATAAACCTTGCTCCTGCCGACCTTAGAAAGGAGGGCAGCTCCTTCGACTTGCCGTTGGCTATAGGCATATTGGCGGCGAGCGGCGCCATTGTTAGCGAGTCGTTGGGCAGCTATATGATGGTGGGCGAGCTTAGCTTGGACGGCACGCTGCAACCCATTAAGGGTGCGCTGCCCATAGCTATAAAGGCGAGGGCAGAGAAGTATAAGGGTTTGATAGTTCCGAAGCAGAACGAGCGAGAGGCTGCCGTCGTAAACAACCTTGAGGTATACGGCATGGAAAATATAATAGACGTAATAAAACTGCTTACCGGTTCCGAAGAGTACGAGCCTACATTTGTAGACACACGCCGCGAGTTTTACGAACAGCAATACAAGTACGAACTCGACTTTGCCGACGTGCGGGGTCAGGAAAACGTAAAGCGTGCATTGGAGGTGGCAGCGGCTGGCGGCCACAACCTTATTATGGTGGGGCCTCCTGGATCGGGCAAGTCGATGATGGCAAAGCGCCTGCCCTCCATATTGCCACCGCTGTCGCTTGCCGAGAGCTTGGAGACGACGCAGATACATAGTGTTGCCGGCAAACTGCAACGTGGCACATCGCTCATATCTCAACGTCCGTTTAGGTCGCCACACCATACCATAAGCGAGGTGGCGCTTGTAGGTGGTGGCTTCAATCCACAGCCGGGCGAGATATCATTGGCGCATAACGGAGTGTTGTTTGCCGACGAGTTGCCCGAGTTTAACAAGCAAACCTTGGAGGTGTTGCGCCAACCACTCGAAGACCATAAGATAACAATATCGCGTTCCAAATACACCGTCGAGTTCCCCTGCTCCTTTATGTTCGTAGCCTCGATGAACCCATGTCCGTGTGGCTACTACAACGACCCTACCCATAATTGCTGCTGTACCCCCGGACAGATACAGCGTTATATGAACAAGATATCGGGTCCGCTGCTCGACCGCATTGACATCCAGTGCGAGATTACGCCCGTGCCGTTCAAGGACATCTCGAAAGCGCAGCCCGGCGAGCCGAGTGCCGCCATCCGTGAGCGCGTCATCAAGGCACGCGACATACAGACCGCCCGCTACAAAGACTTCAAGGGCGTACACTGCAATGCGCAGATGACCGAGCGCATGATTCACCAATACGCCGAACTCGACAATGCCGGCATGGACCTCCTACGCATGGCGATGGAGCGCTTCTCACTGTCGGCACGCGCCTACAGTCGCATACTGAAGGTGTCGCGCACCATCGCCGACCTCGACGCCAGCGACAGAGTGCAGCCACACCACCTCGCCGAGGCCATAGGCTACCGCAACCTCGACCGTGGCGATTGGGCGGAGAGGTAGTCAGCCGAACCTTAAGGACCTCACGAGCGTGCGTACCCCCCCAAAAAAAAACTTGGTGATGCCACGATGCTTCCCTTAGCAAGGATAAACCTCAAATCCGCAACTACGCGCCTAATATGATGCAGATTATTTTCGCTTCTGTATCATATTAGGCGCGTAGTTGCGGATTTGAGGTTGAACAAGATTATCGACTATTGCCATAAGGTTGCCAAGGCGGAGGGAATCAAGGTTCGACAGAGTTATGTCCGTGAGGTAAAAGGTCTGAAACTGACACAGCGTTTTCGTGGCAAGTCACACAGCAAGAAGAAAGTGGCGAAGGCGGATCACAGGATGCGTACTATATCAGGAAGGCTGGTAAGGGAGCTGCTTCGCGAGTTGCCCTCAGACAGCAAATGCCGTGAACATCTTGAACTTTGCCTGAGTTTCGTAAACGGTGAACTTCTGGACGGACACAAGATATACTCGCTCCATGAACCAGATGTCCTCTGCATCTGCAAGGGCAAGGAACACAAGAAATACGAATTTGGCAACAAGGTCTCCATCGTGCGTCTGTGGAGCGGCATCATCATAGGAGCGATGTCTTTCAGAAACGAGTATGACGGGCACACAATAGACAGGGCCAGGGAGCAGGTACACCGCTTATACGGAAGGACAATCCGCATTCTGGCAGGTGAAAGAGGCTACAGGGGGCAGAAAATGTCAGGACACACGAAGATCATGATACCTGACGTTCCGAAAGCTTCGGACTCTACCTACATGAAGGCCAGGAAGCACGAGCTGTTCAGGAAGCGGGTGGGAATAGAACCGGTTATCGGGCACTGTAAGAGCGACCATCGTCTGTACCTTCCTTGTGAACGTCCAGACATACGCTCAGTTCAACACCATCGGTACATACAATCACAAGCGTATAAAAACAACAAATCCGCCAAAGCCAACAGTGGCTCCGACGGATAGTATTATAGTGGAAGACTCAATATCTGAGCCTGATATGACTGAGATATTAGGGAATGACAATACCTCGCAATACCTTTCAGCTGCTACAAGTGTTGATTATTCTCTTGTGTCCCTACCTTTGAAGAACATTCATATAGGTTTTGGGGTCGGTATGAGAATGCATCCCATCTACCACAAACGGATGATGCATAATGGCATAGACCTCTCTGCCCGATACGAAAGCGTCTATTCGATGTTTCCTGGTACTGTGATTAAGGTTAGTCAAGACAACAGATCAGGCAAGTTCGTGACAGTTAAGACTGGTGACTACACCATCAGCTACTGCCATCTATCTCAGCAATACGTCAAAGTGAATGACTTTGTAAATGCAGGAACAATCATAGCCTAGGGCGGTTCCACAGGGGCATCAACAAGACCTCACCTTCACCTCACAATAAAAAAGGATGGCAAGGCATTCAACCCGACCATCCTTCTGGAGTATGTCCAATCAGTTACTTCAAAGTAATTACTTTATTCTTATTTCTGGTCTTGCACCTTCTAAATAGAACTTATTATTCCAATTATTCTTTTTCCTTTCCACAGTTTCACCATAAGGATAGAATAAAGCAACGTCATCTGGCAATTGTTCGCTGACATATTTCGCCAATTCTTGACCTCTTTTGTTCCAAGTATTCCAGTCAAAGTCTTTGCCATCTATGTTTTGAAGGTATTCTTGATGCCACTCCCGGAGACCAGGAATCTCTTTTAGTTTAATTGTTTTGCGTTCTCCCTGTTCGTTTTCAATGTTTAGTTCCTCTTCGTTTCCAATGCCCCAACCATCGTTATCAAAGAAAAGGAACGTTTCATGAGATGGAGACATTGTTACATAATATTTTCCTATATGCTCATATCTGTATGTATCATAATCCCATGTTAATCGTCTTCCACCGTAATCATGTATAATTGTCTCCACTTCGTTTTCGTAATCGCCATAATCATCTGAGAGGCAGTCATAAATAACTTGCAGAATTGTGCAACGATGGGAGTCTTCATCATGAAAGCAAACATCATCGCATCTATAGCTATTGTAATTAGGATTTGCACCTTTTTCAAGCAGGTGTTTAACCATTTCTACACTATGGGCATAGTATGCACATGTTAATGGCTGCATGCCATCGACTCCAAATAGGTCTATATCGGCACCTAATTCAAGCAGATAGTCACCTATCTGAACACATTTCTGATAGTTAGCATCGATAATTGATTGTCGTTCTTCTTCAGTATATTCCTTATCAAGTATAATTCCATGGTCGTTGAAATATTCTACAACGTGTTGAAGTGCAGATTCTCCTCTTTTATCTAGGGCATTTACGTTTGCACCCATTTTGATTGCAGCTTTCACTCCATCTAAATCAAGCACATCACATGCCGTGAACAACATTTCATCAATTTTACTGTGTTTATGAAGTTGTTCTACATCCATCAAGCTTAATTGCTTCAATGTTAATTGAGTATATAGTTCCTTAATTTCTTCCCATCTATAACTTTTAGGAGTATTGTCGTATGGATGAGTAAAGACATCGTCAATTAGCTTATAGGCATTTCTTGCGTTCTCTAAATCAAGAACGACATCAAACTTAACACTAGGTTCACTGATATATTTCCCAGACCTCATGCTAAAGGAGAAACCTTCGCATACTCGAATCTCACCTGAATTTGCTATATCTTCCAGCAATTTCCAAAAA
>OIWV01001429.1_pt1 | contig 20121 bp, 13 predicted proteins | sample 1587751 | NCBI WGS metagenome assembly OIWV01 (sample SAMEA3888913, study PRJEB22519) | human gut metagenome | biome: human gut; feature: human-associated habitat; material: faeces | place: Denmark | collected 2010
GCCTTGAGTTGCTTATAGGGGAACCGTCCTTACCGGTTGGGCAGGGACTTCACGGTGACAGTGGTGTGGGCCACCAGCTTGTTCCCGGAATAGATGTGGATGAAGTAGGTGCCGGTGCTGTTGTGGCGGGTCAGGTCGGCCGCAGCCACCCAGGCGCCGCCGATGTTCTCGCCCTTGTACCAGACCAGATCATCCTGGCCGCCGGCGCTGCTCCACACGGCGAAGCGGATGCTGCTGTAGCCGGTGGCGCTGTAGAGCCGCAGCTTCATCCAGGCGAAGTCGTCGGTGACGATGGCCTGGGCGCTCTGCTGAGGCGGCATACCGTGGACATTGGCGGTGGTGTGGGCCACCAGCTTGCCGTCGGCATAGACGTGGATGAAGTAGCCACCCAGGGTCTTGTGGTTCAGCAGCTTCACACCGGCGGACCAGGTGCTGCCGGTGAGGCGGCCATCGTACCAGACCAGGTCGTCCTGACCGTTGGCGCTGCTCCACACGGCGAAGCGGACCTTGCCATACTTGGCGGTGGTGGTCAGGGCCAGCTCCATGGCGGCGTTGTCGGCGGAGACGGCAGCCGTCAGGCCGGTCTTGACGCCGGGGGCGGGAGCGGGCAGACTCTTGACATTGGCGGTGGTGTGGGCCACCAGGGTCTTGCCGCTGTAGACATGGATGAAGTAGGTGCCGGTGGTGTTGTGGCGGGCCAGATCCACGTCATAGGTCCAGCTGCCGCTGCCGCCGTTCTTGGCGGTGTACCAGGCCAGGTCGTCCTGGCCGCCGGCGCTGCTCCACACGGCGAAGCGGATGCCGCTGTAGCTGCGGGAGGAATCCAGACGGATGGACATGGTGCGGCAGTTGTCGGACACCTTGGCCGTGACGGTATCGGGAGCCGGGAGCTTCGTCACCTGGGCGGTGGTGTTGCCGATGAGTCGGTTCTGACCGGAGTCGGAGGAGTAGGCGTGGACGAAGTAGGTGCCGGTGCTGTTGTGGTTCACCAGAGGCACGGTGTAGGTCCACTGGCCGGAGGAATTCTTCTTGGCGGTGTACCAGGTCAGGTCATCCTGGCCGTTTACGCTGCTCCACACGGCGAAGCGGACGTTGGAGTGGGCGTGGCCGTTGCCGGCGTTCATGGTCACCGTCATGGTGCGGCATTCGCTGTCCACCACGGCGGAGACGGTGTGGCGCTTGGCGGGGGCGCTGGAGGTGTGGGACGCGCCGCAGTAGCGGCAGACGTACTTCACCTGACCGGCGCTCCAGCAGGTGCTGGAATCGCTGGCCACGGTGTCGGTGTGGCCCACCACATGGGTGTTCTGGAAGGTCAGACCGCCCAGCAGCTGGCCGTGGATGCCGTGGTTATACACATGGACCAGATACCGGCCCACCACATTGTACTTGCACATGGGGACCCGGATGGTGTAGGTGCCGTCGCCGTTGGCCTTGGCATTGTACCAAATCAGGTCGTCCTGGCCGTCCTGCTGGCTCCAGGCGGCGGCCATGATGTTGCTGTAGTTCTTGCCCTGACCGGCGGGAGGCGTGATGGTGACCACGATCTCCTTTTCGTCGGCGGACATGCGGCCTCGGATCAGCTGATACAGGCGGCCATCGCTGCCGAACTCGTACCAGGTCTTGCCGATCAGGCGGCGGCCGGTGTACATGACGCCGAAGTCATCGCCCAGGTCGGAGATCTCGAAGTAGTAGGTGGCGTCGCCGATGTCCTTCCAGCCGGAGGCGATGCGGCCATTCTCGAAGTACAGGGTCTTGCCGTCGTCCCGCTTGACGAAGCCCGTGGGGCCGCTGACCACCACGCCGTCGTCAAAGACGAACTGCTTGCCGTACAGGGTGACCCGGCCATCGTAGGCGATGCCATTGCTGTCGAAGCAATACACTTCGGGGTCGATGATGAACCAGCCGGTGTGCCAGGCGTTGTTATAGCTGTACATCCGCAGGCCGGTGGCCTCGTCCCGGGCCCAGCCGGTGTAGCCGGAGTCCTTCAGCTCCACGGTCTGGCCGCAGAAGGAGCAGACCAGCTTGCCGTCACGGACGTATACGGTGTCGCCGGAGAAGTCGTGGCCCTTGTCGCGGCACACGGAGGCGGGCACCCGCATGGTGTAGGTATCCAGCAGGGACTGGGCGCCCTCGGCGCTGACGGAGTAGGTGCGGACGGTCATGGCGTCGGCGGTGGCCTCCACAGCCAGGTACAGGGAGTCATACTCCTGGGACACCTGAGCAAAGTGGAAGTCGGGGTTGTTGACGGCCTTGTACTCGGTGCTGCGGGACTTTTCGCCCAGGTCGCCGCAGATGTAGTACAGCACGCCCTTGCCATAGGTGGCGGGCAGGCGGCCGTTCTGGGCGGCCTCGGACACGGGCTGGCCGTTCTTGAGGACCATGGTGCGGGCATAGCTGTGGTCATGGCCGGAGAACACCACATTGATGCCGGCGGCCTCAGCGGCGGCGGGGATATAGCGGTTGAAGGCCTCGCTGCTGCCGTTGGGATTGGTGTAGTACGCGGGCTGGTGGACCGCCAGCACCTTCCAGGTGCAGTCGGACTTGGCGGCGTCCTGGATCAGCCACTGGCAGGCATCCTCCAGATTGGCGGCAAAGTTGATGACCGCCACATACACATCGCCGTATTCCACGGAGTAGTACAGCCGGTCGGGCAGGGTCCACAGGCTGGAGGCGTTGCCGCCGGACAGGTCGCCGTAGTACTCATGGTTGCCCATGACCTGCACCACGGGGATGTCGGCGTAGTTCCGGGAGAACACGTCCAGGATCTCGCTCCACTGGCCCAGGTTGCCGCCGTTGTCCACGAAGTCGCCGGTCTGGATGCCGAAGTTCATGGACTGGCCGTTGATATTGGCGGCAATGGCGTTCATCAGCCGGATCTCCTCCTGATCGCTTTCGGCATTGCCGGAGAGCTGGGTATCGCCGATGACGAAGAAGCGGGTGGTGTCCGCGCCGGGCTGGCTGGTAGTGAAGGTCATGTTTTCAGACCACTTGCTGCCGTCGCCCACCCGGTAGACATAGGTGGTGCCGGGCTTCAGGCCGGTCAGGGACACGGAGCTGACATAGGCCGCGTCGCCGGAGGTGGTGAACTCCCGGAGGGTCACCTGACCCTGGGCACTGGAGGGGAAGCTGCCCTTGAAGCTACTCTGCTGGCAGTACTGCACGGTGGCCTTGGCCTGGGCCATCAGGGGATTGGTGACCCAGGTGATGTTCTGGCAGCTCTGGGCATTGGGGGTGGCGTTGAGCTGCACGAAGCTGGGCATACCGTCGGTGCTGCCGCCGGCCCGGCGGGTGACGATGACCGTCTCAAAGGAGCGGTGGTTGTCCTTCCGGGCGGTGACGCCGGTACGGGAGCCGGCGGAGAGCTTGTTGAAGTAGTCGGTGCTGACCTGGCCGGAGGCGTTGGTGGTTCCGATGCGGGTGTCGCCCACATACAGGTCCACGCCGGAGGCGGCCTTGCCGTTGATGTCCTTCACATACAGCCGGGCCGCTGCCGCGCCCTCCACCATGATGTCGGAGGTGACGGTGTAGTAGCCCTGCATGGGCAGACGCAGGCTGCCGGTGGAGGTGGTGTAGGTGACGCCGTCACAGGTGTAGGTCACGGTGACGGAGATGGGCAGGCTGTCCAGCGCCGTGGCACCGGCGGGCATGGGCATGGTGAAGGTGAACAGGTCCTTCCCGGCAGAGCCCGTGCGGGTCATATTCACGGTGACGGTCTTTTCGGTGGTGGTGCGGCGGGCGGCAGAGCTGGAGCCCTGGAAGCCGGAGCCGTAGGCCAGGGAGGCGCAGGTGTTGAAGGCGCCCTTGCCGCCGTTTTCGTCGGTGTCGAACAGGTCCACGTTGCCGTACACGATCTGGGCGGTGACGGAGTCGATCTTACCGGCGTTGGGGGAGGTGACGGACACCACATAGTTCTCGCCCACCAGGGCATAGGACGGGGTGTCCAGGGTCACGGTGGGGATATTGGCGGTGCCCTTCACGGTGAAGGAGCGGGTGACGCTGGCCCGGTTGCCGAAGCCGTCCATGATCTCCACCTTGATGCTGTGGCGGCCATTGGGCAGGGTCACGGTGCCGGTGACGGCCTGGTCGGTGTTGGCAAAGTTCCGGATGTCCTGGCCGTCGATGGTGATGACGGTGTTCTCGGCGGACACGCCGGTGCGGTTCTCACCTTGGGGATCATAATACCCGGTAAAGAATTGCAGCTCATTGTCCGTCAGGACGGTGGAGCCGTCCTCGGCCAGCTCCGTCAGGTCGGAATAGCCGGTGAGGGAGGAGCTGCCGCCCCGGACGGAGGTGATGACGGGATTCTCCAGATCGTCGGCGGTGGTACCGTATACCGCGCGGATGTTGTCCACATACAGGCTGCCGGCGGCCCGGGAGCCGCAGGTGATCTTGTTGCCGTCCACGTCGCCGGTGCCGCCCTCGATGATGATGGTCCACAGCAGCACCTGACCGGCGGTGATCTTCAGGGGGTGATTCTCCACATCCTGGGCCTTGTCATACACGCTGCTGAGGTCTGCCTCCACATACTTCCAGCCGGTCCAGTTGATGCCGGTATACTGGGTGGTGGTCTCCACGGTCTGGCCGGCGGCGTTGACGGTGGTGGTCTTCAGGTGCAGCAGGCTGGTGGTGACGTACTTTTCCCCGTTCCAGTAGGACACGCTGGTGGACAGCCAGTAGTTGGGCGTGCCCTCGGGGGCGTAGACCCACATGCCCAGGGCGGTGGGCTTGCCCTCGATGATGACGTCCTCGCCGCTGTAGCGGAGATACTCGTTGGTGTTGTTGGTGCCGGAGATCTTGGTATAGTCGTAATGATACTCCAGGGACTTCTGGCCGAAGCGCACGGGACCCTCGTCGGAAGCTACGCGGCGGGCGTACATATCCCACGCGCCCTCCTGGGCGGTGGCGATGGCGCCCACATAGTATTCATAGCCCATGGAGCGGAACAGGGTGGCGGGATCCTGGGCGCAGTCCCAGCTGTAGGGTGCGCCGGCGGAGTTGCAGTCCCATTCCGCGTTGCTGCTGATAAAGTCGGGGCACGCCAGGCCGAAATCGGTAATGGGCCCGTAGGGGATGTCCAGACCGTTGGGATCCTTGCTGACCTGACCGGCCACGCCGAAGCCCGCGTCGCTGACGCCGGGCAGATTATGGGCGCTGTGACCGGAAAAGCTATTCAGGTTGCCCCACACGGCGTTGGCACCCACGTTCACGCCGGACTTGGAGCTTTCATCCTCGAAATCCAGGAGGATGGTGGGCATTTTGCCGATCTCCACGGTGACGGCGTCGGTGAGCTTCTGGCCGTTGGCCTTGGTGTAGGTGACGGTGATCTCCGCCTTGCGGGTCTGGCTGGCCTTGGCCGCCGTGTGGAGCCGGTTGTCCACGATGGTGCCGATGCCGTCGGCGGAGACGCCCTCGGTCAGGGAGCGGATGCTCCAGGTGAAGTCGCCGTCGTGATAGTGGATATCCCGCAGGCTGCTCTTGACGGTGAGGCCCAGGTCGCTGGTCTTTTCATAGTCCAGGGACAGGCTCTTGCCGGAGAAATACACCTGGTCGGGCTCGGCGATGGTGACGGAGGCGGAGCCAACGTCCTGCCCCTGATAGGTCAGGCGGACCCGGACCTCGCCCACATAGCCCTTGGCGGCGGTGAACACGCCGGTGGAGGCGTCAATCCGCCCGGCGGCGGGGGTGTCCAGCACCCAGGTCAGGCCGCTTTCCGGCAGGTCGGCCGCGCCGCCTGCGGAGTCAGCGCCCAGGGCCGTGAAGGCCACCTGGCTGCCGGGGGTATAGAGCTCATTCTGGGGGCTGACGGAGGCATGGTCGAAGTCGCCGTCGAAGCGGGCGGTGGACACCACCAGCAGGGCGTCGGACACGGTGCGCTCCAGGCCGTCGCTGGGGCTGTTGCGCACCAGCAGCTCGTCGGTGCCCTCATAGCGGGCAGCCACGGTGGCGGAGCCGCCGCCGTCCAGATAGATGGCGGTGACGCAGCCGGCGTCCTTCAGGAAGCTGGCCACCTCATACATGCTCATGCCGATGGACATGGGCTCCTGGCGGCCGTCGGCCTCGAAAAACACCACGGAGCCGTCGGCACGGATGCCCACGCTGTTGCGGGGCATGCGGTCGCCCTGGTCCAGGCCGGGGACGATCTGGCCGTTTTCCACCAGCATATAGGGGCCGGAAACGGCCTCCACCACGTCGGAGGTGTCGCTGCCGGCGGGGCGGATGACGGCGGAGCCGTCCTTCAGAATGGCGAAGAAGGGCTCGGCGCCGGTTTTCACCAGGTTGCCCTCCATAATGAGGTAGCCGGTGGGGGCGCCGGTCTGCATATTGTAGTAGTCGGCGTTGGTGGCCAGGACCACGCGGCCCTCGGTATCCGAGGCCCGTCCGTAGGCGGCGGCCTGGGCGGTGGTCTGGGACATCTCCCATTTCAGCTTGCCGCTGTCCACCATGGCCTTGCGCTGGGCGGCGGTGCTGCCGTCATAGTAATATCCGGTGTAGCTGGCCTTCAGGGTCACGTCCTTGGACAGGTCGATCTCCGAAAGGTAGCCCACCACCTGGCTGCCGTTGACGTTGCGCATGACCACCTTTTCCAGGGTCACGCCGCTGGCCACGGCATTTTTGGTGCGGGCGATGGGAGTCAGCCCCGCGGCGTTGCCAGACTGGACCTCCGCCTGGGGCTGCCGGGCGTCGGGTTCGGCGGTGTCGGGCTGGGTCTGCTGGACGACAGCGTCCGGCTCCGGCTCCTGGAGCCCGGCGGCCCAGGCCTGGGGCATGACCAGACTGGCGGCCATCAGCAGAGCCAGAAGCAGTGATAGTGCTCTTTTCATCTTTTTCCTCCGTTACAGTTTGATTTCCAACACTTGATCGGGGTGATTTCTCCGGGGCGCGGTCCCTCCTTTCAGTTCACGGTGGCGGTGGTGTGAGCCACCAGATTCTGCCTGGTATTGCCGTAGACATGGATGAAATATGTGCCCTTGTCCCGGTGCTGGGACAGGTTCACGGTATAGGTCCAGTCGCCGTTGGACTGCTTGACTGCCTGGTACCACTGCAGGTCGTCCTGGCCGTTGGCAGCGCTCCAGGTGGGGAACCAGACCTTCGTCAGATCGCTGCGGCCCGTCAGGGTCACGGTCATATAGCGGCCGCCGTCGTGGAGCCGGGTCCATACCTGGGGGGACACCACCTGGGACACGGAGGCGGTGGTGTGGGCCACCAGGTTCTTCTTGGTGTTGCCGTAGGCGTGGAGGAAGAAGCCTCCCGCACTCTTGTGATTGGCCAGGGGCACCCGGCAGGTCCAGGAGCCGTCCGGCTGCTTGGCGGCCTCGTACCAGCGCAGGTCGTCCTGACCGTTCACGGCGCTCCAGGTGGGGAACCAGACCCTCGTCAGGTCGCTGTGGCCCGCCAGGGTCACGTCCAGATACCGGCCATCAGCGGACAGCACTGCCTGCATACCGGAGCGGACCGGCTGGGAGGGCTGCTCGGGCTGGGAAGGCTGGGAGGGCTGGGAAGCCTGAGGTATGGTAATGGTGGTGTGGGCCACCAGATTCTTCTTGGTGTTGCCGTAAGCGTGGATGAAGTAGACGCCGGTGCCGGAGTGGTCCGACAGGGTGATGCGGCAGGTCCAGGAGCCGTCGGCCTGCCTGGCGGCCTCGTGCCAGCGCAGGTCGTCCTGGCCGTTGACCTGGCTCCAGGCGGGGAACCAGACCTGGGTCAGGTCGCCGCGGCCCGTCAGGGTCACGTCCAGATACTGTCCGTCGGCGGACAGGGTGGCCTTCAGCTCCGGCCCGGGGATCTTCTCCACATAGGCGGTGGCGTGGGCCACCAGGTTCTTTTTGTTGTTGCCGTAGGCGTGGATGATATAGGTGCCGGTGGTGTTGTGGCGGGACAGGGCCACGGAATAGGTCCAGGAGCCGTCTGCCTGCTTCTTGGCCTCGTACCACTGGAGGTCATCCTGGCCGTTCTTCTCGCTCCAGGTGGGGAACCACACCTGGGCCAGGCCGCTGCCGCCGGTGAGGGTCAGGTTCAGATACCGTCCGTCGGCGGACAGGGCCGCCTTCAGGGCGGGCTTTTCCGGCTGCACCAGGTTGTCCACCACCACGGTGCCGTGGTCCAGCAGACCCTGGGGCAGGCCGTTCTGATTATAGACATGGACCATATAGGTGCCGGTCTCCTGGTGGTTGATCAGGGGCACCTCAGCCACCCAGCGGCCGTCCTGCTTCTTGGCCTGATACCAGTGCAGGTCGTTCTGGCTGTCCTGCTCTCCCCAGACGGCGAAGCGCAGGGAGGTCTGGCTGGGAGCGGAGTAGGTCAGGTACATCACCGTGCGGCTGGCGTTGAAGTAGTACCCCAGCTGCTGGGGGCGCACGGTGGGGGTAAAGGCATTGGCCCGGCCGGTGAGCCAGGTGCGCACCCGGCTGAGGGCCTCGTCATAGGTGGGGGCGAAGGGGGTGCCGCCGGGCTTGGGATTGGCGGCGCCCAAGGTGCTCCAGCGCAGGTAATTCAGGTCGGCGGAGACGCCGATCTCGTCCCGCAGGCCGTCCACCTGACCGGCCATGCCGGTGAGCACCGGCTTATACCGGGCGTACAGCTCCTGCACCCGCTGATAAAACGCCGAGATGTTCAGCATCTTCTTCATCAGCACGGAGGTGCTGCTGGCGTTGTAGTCGGTGACCTTTTCGTTCTTGTTGCCCATGCAGGTGTCAAAGTCCCACAGGGGGCCCACATGGAGCACGTCGGACGCGCCGTCCTGATACCAGAAGAAGCTGGTGAAGAAGGACTCGCCGTTGAGGACATACTCGTTCATCAGATAGTAGCGGGCCAGGGAGTCCACGTCGATCATTTCATTGAGCTGGGAAAGGGACAGATTCTCCCAGCCCTGGGAGGTCAGCGCCGTGGTCAGGCGGGTCATGGCCGTCTGGAAATTGGCCATGGCCTGCTGAATGTGTTCGTCGTCCTCCTCCACGATCTCCTTCAGGGCGAAGTAACTGTTCAGCCGGCCCTCGAAGAAATAGTGGTCCTCGTCTGTGGCGAAGCCGTTGTCCAGCTCGAACATGGCCCCGGCGGGGTCCTGCAAATTCAGGCGGCCCTTGCCGATCTCGGCCTTTTCGCCCAGCAGGTACACGCCCAGGTACTGGCCGTCTATCCACAGGTCCACATATTGATATTCCGTCACAAAGGGGAAGTCCATCTGCTCCGCCGCGTCATACACCAGCCGGGTGCGGATCATGCTGTCGTCGGAGGCGTTGGCCAGCAAAATCCACTTCTTGGCGGCGGGCATGCCCAGCACGGAGGTCTTTTTGCTGAACTTGATCTGGTAGGGCTTTTTGGCGTATTCCCGCCATGTAGAGTTGCCCCGGCCCTTGATCTCCACAGCGCCGGTGAGGACGTCGTCCCCGTCCGTCAGCACCAGGTCGTTGCCGGGATACTTCACGTCCTTGTCTTGGTGGATCTGGTCCAGGGTGGTACCGTTGAGGGTCAGCCGCAGGCTGGGCAGACTGCTCTGCCGCAGGCACACCGTCTCGGTTCTGCCGCCCTCCAGGGTCAGGGTCACCCGGTTGCCGGAGGCGAAGGCCCCGGTCAGCGTGCCGCCCTCCCGGTCCAGGGTGCCGGCGGAGGCCGCCGTCACGCTGCCGCTGAAGGACAGGACCGTGTCCGCCGGGCTTTCGTCCTGGGGCAGAAACAGGTACCACACCCCGTCCTGCTCGGACCGGCAGCCCTGGTTGGTCCACTGCCGGGCGTCCACGGTCCAGCAGCGGAAATCGTTGTCTCCGGCAAAGGCCGTGGCCGTCAGCAGCACCGTCAGCAGAAGGGCCGCCAGCAGCGCCCACAGCCAGGCACCGGATTTTTGGATCACTTTCATGCATCTTTCTCCCATCTGAAAAGGATAGAGCGGGTGCAGGCGATTTTATACGATAGAGCGCCGCTGTTCCGCTAATTACACTCCATTATAACAGCTGTACGGCGGAATTTCAACCGGATTTTCCCGCGTACCCGCCAAAAATCAGGCGGACTTTTGGATAAAAAGCATAAAATAAGGGCTCCGGCACAGCCGAAGCCTCTATTTTACATACTAGGTGTATCGTGCGTGTGAAAAACGACTTAGTCCTCGCGGCTGGCCAGCACGTTCATGGAAACGGGCTCGTCGCTGGCAACGGGGGCAGACAGGTTGACGCTGGAATAGCCGCCCCGAAGGTCGGAGCCATCCTCAAACGTCTTGGTGCAGCGGTCATACTCCACCTGCATCACGGAGGAGATGGTGTGGCGGCCATAGTCATCCAGCTTGGCGTACTGGTCCAGGATCCGCTGGGTATCCTCTGTCAGGTGAATGTTTTCCTCGCCCAGGGCGCAGATGCCCAGTGTGCGGCAAATCTGGACCACCGTGTCAAACGAAGAACCGCCGATGCCGTTATGCAGTGCGCTGTTGATGGTGGACAGAGGAATGCCAACTACAAAAGCAAACTGTCGGACGCTCTTGTACTGGCGGGAAATTTCGTCCCGTACGATGTTGGTAAGTTTGTCCATAATTCGACCCTCTTTACTGTAGATTCCAGAAACAACTTTGCTTCCGGATGAAATGATTATATCAAGTCAAACGAGGAATCGCAATAGGGAAACGCGAAAAATAATAATTTTTTTACAATCTGCCGCTATCAAATAAATCCATATGGGGGCAATTTCCTCTTTTCATTTGGGCGCCTGTGTGATACACTGTACAAGATAGGGGGGAGGCTCCTGTGAAGAAAAAGTGGTCGCCCCGGACGGCTGCGGGGCAAATTGCGGTGCAGCTGGTGCGCCGGTATTATCTGCATGACGTGGGCCGGGACAGCGCGGCCCTGACCTATTACCTGCTGTTTGCGCTGTTTCCGCTGCTGGTGTTCATCAGCACCCTGCTGGGCATCCTGAAACTGGACGTGGACAGCGTGACCCAGGTGCTGTCCCAGATCGTTCCGGCGGACGTGATGTCGGTGCTGGAGTCGTATCTTGAATATGTGTCCGCCAACGCCAGCCGCCAGCTGCTGTGGTTCAGCCTGATTTTCTCCGTCTGGTTCCCCATGCGGGCCACCAGCTGTCTGCTGCATTCCCTGCGCAAGGCCTTCGGCCTGGGTCCGCCCCGGAAAATGCTGATCAATCAGCTGGGGATATTGCTGTTCACCGTGTGGCTGATCCTGACCATCGGGCTGACGCTGCTGCTGGTCACGGTGGGCGCTGGAGTTTCTCTCCGGCCTCATTGAGCTGCCGGCGGGGTTCATCGACCTGTGGAGCTATCTGCGGTTTATCATTCTGGGCGCGGTGATGTTCCTGATGCTGACGGTGCTGTATATGCTGGCACGGGGGCAGCGGCGGCCTTTGAAGGAAGTGGCTCCCGGGGTGGGCATCTCCCTGGCGGCGTGGATGGTCCTGTCCCTGGCCTTTTCGTATTATGTGGAGAATTTTGCCAATTATTCCGTGCTGTACGGCTCCATTGCCACGGTTGTGGTGGTGCTGCTGTGGCTCTATATGAGCGGCACGGTGCTGATTATGGGCGCGGAGTACAGCGCCGTGATACTGCGCCGCAGGCGCAGCCGGCTGCCGGAGAGCAGCGGAGAGGAGCAAGCATGAAAATCATCATTGTGGGCAACGGCAAGGTGGGCTATGCCATTGCCCGGCAGCTGGCGGTGGAGGATCACGACATCACCATCGTGGACGACGACGCCGCGGCCCTGCACCGGGCCGACAGCACCCTGGACGTGATGTGCGTGGAGGGCAACGGCGCCAGCATCAGCGTGCTGGACGCGGCGGGGGTCCGCGGCGCGGACCTGGTCATCGCCGTGACCAATCTGGACGAGACGAACCTGGTGTGCTGCCTGATCGCCAAAAAGCTGGGGGCACAGCACACCATCGCCCGGGTCCGGAACCCGGAGTACCGCCGGGACGCCGGGATGCTGAAGCGGGAGATCGGCCTGGATATGCTCATCAATCCCGACCTGGGGGCGGCCCAGGAGATCGCCCGGATCCTGAGCTTCCCGGCGGCCTTCTCGGTGGAGCCCTTTGCCGGAGGGCGCATCGACATGATCGGCTTCCGGGTGACGGAGGAGGACTCCCTGGCGGGGGTTTCCCTGAACGATTTCCATCGCAACCGCCTGGCGGAGGTGCTGATCTGCGCCGCTCACCGGGGGAACGACATCATCATCCCCGACGGCTCCTTTGTGCCCCGCAGCGGGGACAAGCTGTACATGGTGGGCACCAAGGCGGAGCTGCAGAAGATGCTGCGGGGCATCGGACGCACCCTGCAGAAGGTGAAGAACGTGTCCATCCTGGGCGGCAGCCGCATCACCATGTACCTGACCTGGGAACTGGCCCGCAGCAATACCAAGGTCCGGATCGTGGAGATGAAGCACGACAAGTGCCTGCGTCTGTCCGCCGAGCTGCCCGGGGCCATGATCATCGAGGGCGACGGCACCGACGCCGACCTGATCGAAAGCGAGAACATTTTCGAGACAGACGCCTTTGTGGCGCTGACGGACCGGGACGAGGAGAACCTGCTGATGGCGCTGACGGCCCAGCGGGCCGGGGTGCCCAAGGTGCTGACCAAGATGACCCGTCCCAACTACATGGACCTGGTGCAGGAGACGAAGCTGGGCAGCATCATCAGCCCCAAGGACCTGACCTCCAACCAGATCACCCGCTATGTCCGGGCCCTGGCCAACTCCCAGGGCAGCACCGTGGAGAGCCTTTACAAAATGCTGGACGGCTCCGTGGAGGCGTTGGAATTTACCGCCACGGCCTCCAGCCGGTCGGTGCTGGACAGGCCCCTGAAGGATCTGACCCTGAAAAAGGGCGTGCTGCTGGCGGCCATTGCCCGGGAAAACAAGATCATCATCCCCGGCGGTCTCACCACCATCCAGGAGGGGGATCATGTGGTGGTGGTCACCAAGTCCCAGGTGTTCGACGACCTGACAGACATCCTGCTGTAAGGAAATAAAAACCTTCAAAAACAACGGTATCCAACGACAAAGGAGGCGGCGACATAAAAAAGTACGGAATCTGCCTGCTGCTGGGGCTTTGCCTGCTGCTGACGGCCTGCGGGGCGGGGCAGGAGACACCGGACGGGGACGCAGTCCCCGCCGCATACTGGACCGGCGGCGATGCGGACCTTCCGCGGCTGCGGGCGGAGATGGTCCACTGCAGCGAGGCGGGCTTTTACCTGGAGGACGGCGGCGCGGACCGGTCCCCTCTGGTTACGGAGACTTTTTCCGGGACCCTGCCCGACGGGGAGCGGGAGCTGACGGTGGACTTCCTTTGGTGCGTGTTCCGGGGGGAGGTCTATGTCCGGCAGCCGGAGGACGCCCGGGTGGTGGTGGAGCCCATCCAGGGCTGCACCACGGCGGTGACGGTGCTGGTACCCGGCCAGGACCGGATGGAGCACGGCCGCTATGCCCTGGCCCGGCTGGGGGAGAATACCCTGGAGTGGCTCTTTCCTGGGCGGCTGCAGGGGCTGGAGCTGCGCCAGCTGGAGCTGACGCCGGACCTGACCCGGGCGGTGTTTCTGGCAAGAGTGGAGGACGGGGACGGCTTTTACGAGGCACCCTACCTCTGCGATGGGCAGCAACTGGTGGACCTGGCCCGGAGCTGCGGCGGGGAGACGCCCCGGGGCGCCGTGGGCGTCCGCTGGGACGGGGACGATATCCTGCTGTTCCTTTCCGACAGCTGGACCAGGGACACGGAGGCCCGGACGGATGTGTACCTGTACCACGGCGGCCGGTGGGAGCAGACCGTCTGTGACGCGCCGCTGTATGTGCAGGCCCGGCAGGAGGACGGCATCCAATTCCATTACGGAAGCCGCTATGCCACCCGTCTGATGGACGGACGGCTCTGCGTGGTGGATCTGCGCAGCGGGGCGGTGGAGGACACCGGCATCCCGGCTCAGGCGGAATATACCGTTTATCAGCAGGACGGCCAGCTGGTGATCCTGACCCAGCCGGGATGAGGGAGCACAAGAGTTGACTGTCCAAATAATCAAATGCTGACAGGCTCAAAGGGCGTTGGTATGAAAATACCAGCGCCTTTTTCCTGCTCCCATGCTATAGGCAACGCCCTTACGGCGTTTTATCACAGATTCAATTTATGACGGAGACAAAATAAGCGCACTTATTTTTTGACTTCTAATTGCTTGATATTTCTGACCAATTGCGGTATAATGAAATTACAAAATGGATTTATATTGCTCATTGGCTGATAACTGAAAACATTTTCACCCTGAGCTCAACAAAGTGCGCTTTGTTGAGTACATATTGCTTCTTGTTATTATGCGGCGGGACAGGACAAAATGAAACATCTTCTTTTCATCAACGGACATTTGAATACCGGCGGGGTGGAGCGCTCACTGGTAGACATTCTCCGGCACATGGACTATACGAAATATACGATAGATGTGTTGCTTTTGGAGGAGAAGGGTGATTATCTGGGGGAGCTTCCTCCGGAGGTTTCTGTATTGTTCTGCGATTTACATGACACCTATGGGAGCTTTCTGTCGTCGTTTTGCCGCTGCATTGCGCACCGGAACTGGATGTGTCTGCGCTTGCGGCTGCTGTTCCTATTACGAAAATGGGCCGGTGCGCATGCCCTGAAGCCTGCAGCAAAGCTTTTGCTGGGGAAGCACCATTATGATTGCGTCATCGGATTTCGCCCCGGTATCTGCTCTGACCTGGCAGCATATTCCGTTCAGGCGGAGCGAAAAATCACATGGTGGCATCACGGCGAGTTCAACGTTGCGCAAACGGCATACGCCAACATGTGCGAAAAAATGGATGCGATTGCAGTTGTGTCACATGCATGCGAAGAAATGTTGAAACGAACCCTGCCGGGACTTGCGGACAAGATGGCTTGCGTTCCCAATATGCTGGATGCAGAAGCGATCCGGCAGAAAGCATTAAACTCCCTCTATGCTGATGGCATGCTGCACATTGTTTCCGTAGGACGCTTGGCACCGGAAAAACACTTTGAGAATGTTATTCCCGCTGCAAAGGCGCTACGGAAATCCGGCCCTGATTTTGTGTGGCATATCGTCGGGGAGGGGCCGGAACGCACAAAATTGGAAGCATTGATCGCAGACAGCGGCCTGGAAGGCCGTGTGATTCTGGAAGGGAGCAAAACGAATCCCTATCCGTATATGAAGTATGCGCACCTTTTCGTTCACCCATCCTATGTGGAGTCGCAGGGACTGACGGTGCTGGAAGCCATGGCGCTGGGGGTCCCGTGCGTGGTAACAAAATCCCGGGGCCCCTGTGAATTCATTCAGGACGGTGTCAACGGGTTGCTGGCGGAGCAATCCCCAGAGTCTCTGACGGCAAAGGTTCTTGAGATTTTGAACGACAAAGCGCTGTATCATCTCATTCAGGAAAACACGAAATGCCCGGAGCAGTTCAGCCCGGAACAGGTTATGAAACAGATAGAAGTGTTGATTGACGGAGGAGCGTAACCATGAATTTTTTAGAACATGTTCTTATCAAGCTGCATTTGAAAAAGCCAATTGATTATAACAGCATAGAATACCTGCGCTCACGAGGCGTACAGATTGGAGAAAATGTTCATCTGTTTAACACGAACATCGACTTTGGCCACGGTTTTCTGGTTTCTATTGGAGATAATGTGACACTGACAGGCGTCACGATATTGGCTCATGATGCCAGCACACAGATACCGCTGGGTGTCAGCAAGGTCGGAAGGGTTAAGATTGGTAATAATGTGTTTGTTGGACATGGTTCCATTATATTGCCCGGTACAAGCATCGGGGATAATTGTGTGGTTGGAGCCGGTTCGGTTGTCTCCCGAGATATTCCTCCTAATTCCGTTGCAGTCGGCAATCCTGCGCATGTTGTTGGAAGTTATGCTGACTTTGTTGAGAGGCATAGAACCAATATGGGACATCGCCCTGTTTTTTCAACCTACTGGGCTGATAAATCCGATGCTGAAAAGGAAGAAATGAAAGCTGCGCTGGAAGATGGCATTGGCTATGATAGATGAATTGTTATGAGAGTTTTATTTTATGGTAATGGCAGCAGCGGAAACCACGGCTGCGAAGCAATTGTACGCGGAACAGTACAACTTCTTGGGAACATGACGTATACGGTCCTGTCTGAAAATCTGGATGATGATATCCGATATGGTCTGGCCGACATCTCAAAGCTAATTCCGGCAAAAACAGAGAGAGCCCGAAACTTTTCATTTTTTAAAGCTTATACAAAGTTGAAACTGACCGGAAATTATACCGATATGGACGGTCTGTATTACCTCCCGACAATTCAGAGGCTTCGGGAGTGCACGGATGTCGCTCTTTCTGTTGGCGGAGATAACTACTGCTACGGCAACACGGAACTTTATAAATATTTGAATTCAGCATACCGAAAGAACCATATAAAAACGGCATTATGGGGCTGTTCTATCGAACCCGATATAGTAAAAAAAGTTGATGTTGCAGATGATCTTAAACAGTATGGCCTTATTGCCGCTAGAGAAAGTATTACATATGATGCCGCTAGAGCGGTTGAATGCAATGCTATTCTGATGCCCGATCCGGCATTTTGCATGAAACCGGAGCGATGTGATATTGATGACCACGTTTTTGAAAATGAAGTAATCGGCATAAACATCAGCCCTCATATTATGGCCAGTGAGCACCAGCAGGGTGCAGCCTATGCCAACTACAAAACCCTGATCCGATATATTCTGGACAACACCGATGCTTATATTGCGCTGATTCCCCATGTGGTCTGGGCCAGCAATGATGATCATATTCCACTGAAACAGCTTTATGACGACTTCGATCATGACCCGCGCCTGATTCTTGTGGATGACCATACTGCGCCGCAGCTGAAATATATAATTTCCAAATGCAGCTTCTTTGTCGGTGCGCGGACCCATGCGACCATAGCGGCGTATTCCACAGGCGTTCCGACTTTGGTGGTCGGTTACTCTGTCAAGGCGCGCGGCATCGCTCGAGATTTGTTCGGAACGGAAGAAGGTTATGTCCTGCCGGTGCAGCAGCTGAAGGAAAGCAGCGAACTGACGCGGGCATTTGTAAATCTGTATGAAAAAGGTGAAAGTATCCAAACACATTTGAAAACGACACTCCCCGCGTACGTTGCCCGCGCAGATGGCGCACGCAGAGCATTGGAGGAACTTGCGAACGCATGAAACAAGATGAAATCAAGGCAGGCGCACTGCTGTCCTATCTGAACCTGCTGATTGGAAACCTGATCCCATTTATCTATACGCCGATCATGCTCCGGATGCTGGGGCAGGCGGAGTACGGTATTTACGGGATCGCACAATCCGTCATGGGATATATTGGACTGCTGAATTTTGGCATCGGCGGGTCCATTATCCGTTATTTGTCCAAGTATCGTGCAGAGGGTGATTTGGACGGCGAGAGGCGCGTCTTCGGCCTGTTCATCAAGATCTATTCTGTGATCGGTGCAGCGATTCTGTTGGCCGGCACATTTTGCTCTTTCCATCTGGGCGCGTATGGACGCTCTCTAACGGCAGATGAGTTAGTGCTGCTGGAGCGGCTGGTGCGGCTGATGACACTGAACACGGCTATTTTTATGCCGTTCAATGTGTTCAGCTCCATGATTCTGGCGCATGAAAGGTTTATTTTCAGCAAGACGATTTCACTGATCACAAGCGTTCTATCCCCGTGCCTGAACCTTGTATTGCTGTTTCTTGGTTTCGGTTCGGTTGGACTTGTGCTTGCGTCTACAGCGCTGAACCTCATAAGCTATACGATCTATACCGTTTATGTCATTCAGACGCTGCGCATCCGTCCCAGCTTCCAGCGCGTAGGCGGCGGGCTGCTCAGAGAGATTATCCGCTTTTCCTTATTCGTTTTTGCCGCAAACATTGTGGATATCCTGTTCTGGTCTACGGACAAGCTCATTATCGGCTGGGCAATTGGCTCCGTAGCGACGGCTGTTTATAACGTCGGCGCGACCTTCAACAGCTACGTTACCGGCCTGTCTACTGCGATCAGCGGCGTTCTCATGCCAAGAGTCACAAAGATGGCGGTGAAGGACACGCCGCCTTCTGAATTTACCGCACTGTTTATTAAAGTGGGGCGCATGCAATTCCTCCTGATTTCCTTTATCGTATCTGCATTTGTGGCATTCGGTCGGCAGTTTATTGCCCTGTGGGCTGGTGCGGGCTATGAAGAATCTTATTATGTCGCGCTGCTGGTAATGATCCCGGTGACGGTTCCGCTGATTCAGAATACCGGGCTGAATATTCTCTATGCCATGAATAAGCATCAGTTCCGTTCTGTGGTTTATTTTTGCATTGCTGTACTGAATGTTGGCCTAACTTTCTGGTGGGTAGAAAAGTATGGCATTATCGGCGCGGCGATGGCAACCTGTATTGCCTATGTAATCGGCAATATTCTGATCGTCAACTGGTACTACTATAAAAAAATCGGTATCGGTATTCCGCTGTTCTGGAAGAATATCCTCCGCATGTGCCCGGTCATGCTGCTGATGGGGACTGCCGGATGGCTTGTGCTGAATTGGCTGGATGTCCATAGTTGGCTGACCTTTTTCACGCTTGCTGCTGCGTATACCGTTCTCTATTGGGTATTTGCATACTTTTTTATGATGAACGATTACGAAAGAACGTTCATCAAAGGGCCAATGTCAAAAATCGCTGTCCATATGAAGGAGAAAGGTCATGGCAGATAATCATCGGATAAACAGTATTGATATTGCCCGCCTGTTTGCAGCAATTCTGGTGATTGCAATTCACACACAGGCGATCGAGTGGTTCCCGGATTACAGCAACGGTAATATTCAGATACTTACCCGAATAGCGGTTCCTTTCTTTTTCTGCACAAGTGGCTACTTTCTTCAAAAAGAATATGCTCGCAGCGGCTGTACAGCGATTGCATCCTCTCTTGTGAAAATCATCGGCTTATATGCAGCATTGTCGCTGGTCTACTTTGCAGTATTTTTTTGCAAAATCCATCACTGCTACATGAACCGAAAAAATGGATGCTGGTAGATTTCCTGTTCAATGGGAGCTACTATCATTTATGGTATCTAGTGGGCGTTATCTACTCTGTGGCTGTAATCTGCATGATCTGCAAATTGGGACTACTTAAAATGCTGTTCCCCCTGTCGATGATTTGCTATGTGGTTGGTTTGCTGGGTACCTCATATTACGGTATTGGCAGTAGACTGCCCGGCCTATGCATCTTGTTTGATAGCAATTGGTTCTTGAGCATTCGTCGGATATTCTTGATGGGCCTCCCCTTTACTGTTTTGGGCTGGGTGATTTCGGAGGATAGACCGAAATTTTCTTTGACACGCAAGCGGTTACTATTTACAACTGGTTTGATAGCGGCACTCTTTGTGGCGGAAATCATTACTGTTACAGTTTTGGGTGTATCGAAGACAATTGTAATCACTATATTTCTCTACCCATTGCTGTTTTTTCTTTTTAATTTGTGCTTGGGATATCCCTGCGAAAAGCAGAAAAGACTTGCTGCTGCTTGCAAGGATACAGCAAATGTGACCTATTTCTGGCATCCCCTTGTAATTCTCATGCTTAACCGGATTGTCACAGATCGCTTTTTGCTGTTTCTTGTTGCAACAGTGGTATGCCTTATGATTGGATTAGGTTATCACGCGTTGAAGAATCAGAGGAGATACTCGCATGAACATCTCTCAAATTTTTGATATTTGCACCGGCTGCGGCAGCTGTGTTGCCGTTTGTCCGTCTGCTGCGATCCAGATGTAGTCGAACGCATGGCCCTTATGCGCGTGGCTGGAATCTGTAATTCGATTCGCATTCCTTGGCTGTCTGCCGGTTGTTGACGATTCTATAAGCTAAAAAACATAGGTGGTTACCATATTTTCTGCAATATGCTTGATCGCCGCCTCATCATGCAGTAAATACAGCGTAGCGATTCTCCCTTATTCCTGTATTAGAGACCTTCACCCTAATAAGCACTATTTAGTGAGACAAGGTTACACTGTTTCTGCTGGTAGCTCAAAACCGGCTGCCCATCGGGCAGCCGGTTTTGCACTTACTTATGCAGCAGGGGGGATAGGGGTTTGTAGATCAGGAAGCACAGCGCCACGTCGAGGAGGCCCTTGCACAGCGTGA
>OIWV01001440.1_pt1 | contig 20043 bp, 11 predicted proteins | sample 1587751 | NCBI WGS metagenome assembly OIWV01 (sample SAMEA3888913, study PRJEB22519) | human gut metagenome | biome: human gut; feature: human-associated habitat; material: faeces | place: Denmark | collected 2010
TCTCAAGATTTCCCAGATATTGAAAGCTCCGATGCCGGGGTTGATAAAATATCATATTAATTAAGCAATTTTTGCACCAAAATGTATTTTATGCTACATTTTGGTGCTTTTTCGTTAAAAAATGTAGGTTGCGAAACATTTTATACGTAATTGATTAACCAAAACATACCCCATTGTGTCTGTTTTTTATCTATCTTTGCCCCCGAAAAGTAAATGTAAACAACGATAAATCGAGGCAATCCTCATAACTGAGGCTTATACCTTATTTATATAAAGGCAATATTCGACCTATGTTACATAGGCCTATATTAAACCTAGAAGCAACAATTATTAATTTAAACCTAAAGTAATTATGAGAAAAACATCTCAGAAATTCTCGCAGAGCCACATGCTCTGCAAAGTTGCTCTGGTAGCCATCATGTTGGTGTTCCAGGCAATGTTAGGAATCGGAGCGGGTGTCCTCAATGCTCAGACGGTTAAGGGTACTGTCATCTCTGGCAGTGACAATGAACCATTGATTGGTGCAAGTGTCATGGTGCAGGGTACAAAGACGGGTGCCGTTACTGACCTGGATGGTAACTTTACCATTGAAGCAAAGAACGGACAAACACTCGAAGTTTCGTATCTGGGCTTTATCACCCAAAAGATTAAAGTTACAGGTTCGACAATCAACGTAACCTTAAATGAAGACAAGCAGTCACTTGATGAAGTTGTCGTAGTAGGTTACGGTGTTCAGAAAAAAAAGCTGGTGACGGGTGCTAACATCAACGTGAAGGGTGATGACATCGCCAAGTTGAACACTTCCAATCCGCTTCAGGCGCTCCAGGGACAGACTCCTGGTATGAGCATCATCTCAACATCCGGTCAGCCGGGTTCCGGTTTGAAGGTAAACATCCGTGGTATGGGTACCGTGAGTGGTTCTGATCCGCTTTACATCATTGATGGTGTACGTGGTGACATCGCTTCTCTGAATCCTGCCGATATCGAAAGCATTGATGTGCTGAAGGATGCGGCATCGGCTGCCATCTATGGTTCGCAGTCGGCCAATGGTGTGGTTCTGATTACTACCAAGAGTGGTAAGGAAGGCCGTGCCGTGGTTAGCTTCGACGGCTATGTAGGTTGGCAGAACAAGCCACGCAGCATTGATATGCTCAATGCCAGGGAGTATATAACTATTCTGGATGAGGCTGCCATCAACTCAGGTAAGAACGCCTACGACTGGAGCAAATACAAGAGTATCTATGATGCCAATGGCGATTTGATTGACACCGACTGGGTAGATCAGATGTTTGTGAAGAATGCCAAGACTTCTTCTTATAATATAGGTGTAAATGGTGGTAGCAAGACTGCCAATTATGCCATGACGCTGGGTTATATGAACCAGGAAGGTATTGTTGGCGGCAAGGACGTCAGCAATTATGAACGTTACAACTTCCGTGTCAATTCCGACTGGAAGGTGAAGGACTGGTTGAAGGTGGGTGAGCAGATCAGTTTCATCTATACCCAGAATACGGGTATCGCTGTGGGCAATGCTTACAACAACACTCTGCGCAGTGCCTTCAATACCTCTCCATTGTCGCCAGTCTATAGCGACAACAACAAGTATGATTCTCCTTTTAATGATACCAGCAACAGCGACTGGTATAATGCCGATGGCAACCCATACGGCTTGATGATGACGAACAATAACAATCAGACGAATGCAGCCCGTTTCACCGGTAATGTGTATGCGGAGATTGAGCCTATCAAGAACTTGAAGTATCGCACTGTAGTAGGTTACGAATATTATGCAAGCGATTACCGTTCGTTTACTCCTCTCTATCAGTTCTCCATTTATAGCTACAACACAGCCAACCGTACCAGTGTGAACCAGAATATGGGACATAACTGGCAGTTGACCTGGACCAACACCCTGTCTTACGACTTCAAGGTAAAGGATCATAGCTTCACAGCCTTGGCAGGTATGGAGTCCTGGCGCTTTGATGGCGTAGGTGTAAGTGCATCCAATGCCACCCTGAAGAGTGGCTTTGCCGACTGGAACCATGCTTATGTAAGCAATGGTACCGCTGCTACCGCTACCGATGGTCTGGGTGCTAGCGGTGCTCCTTCTCTGTCACAGCGCATGGTGAGCTACTTTGGTCGTGTAAGCTGGAACTGGAAGGAAACCTATATGGCAACAGCTACCCTGCGTGCCGATGCTTCTTCTAAGTTTGCCCGTAGCAACCGCTGGGGCTACTTCCCTTCTGTTTCTGCCGGTTGGATTGTAACCAATGAAAAATGGGTGAAGCCTCTGCTCAAGGTGCTTGATTATGCCAAGGTGCGTGCAAGCTGGGGACAGGTTGGTAACCAGAATATTGGCGACCTGATGTTTATTTCTCCTATCTCAACATCGGGTGCTTACTATAACTTCGGTACGTCTTTGGGTGCTGACGGACAGTCAAATTACTATGGTGCTTACGAAAGCCGTCTTTCTAACGAGAATGTGAAGTGGGAAACTTCAGAGCAGTTGGACTTCGGTTTGGATCTGCGCCTCTTGGGCAAGCTGAATGTCAACATCGACTGGTATAAGAAGACCACCAAAGACTGGTTGCTGGTTAAGCCTATCCCAGGCACAGCCGGTACGGGAGCCCCTTATTTCAATGGAGGTGACGTAGAGAATACCGGTATAGAAATCGGTTTGGGCTGGAACGACAACATTGGTAAAGATTTCAACTACTATGTGAATGTCAACGGTGCCTATAATAAGAATAAGGTGGGAAGCATCCCTACATTCGATGGTATCATTCATGGTACCGATGGTAATGGTCAGCTCTATGATAACTCTACCGAGTTCTACCGTTGCAGCAATGGCGAACCAATCGGTTACTTCTGGGGTTACAAGACCGCTGGTATCTTCCAGAACCAGAAAGAAATCGACGAGTGGGTAGCGGCAGGCAATGGCGTACTTCAGGGGTCTACTGTAAAACCAGGCGATGTGAAGTATTACGATGTCAACCACGATGGTACCATCAATGATGCCGACAAGGTAAACCTGGGCAATGGTATGCCAGACTTTACCTATGGTTTCTCACTCGGTTTCGACTACAAGGGACTCGACTTCTCTGTAACCGCCAACGGTTCTGTAGGCAACGACATCGTTCAGAGCTACCGCAATGTAGGTGCCAAGACAGCCAATTACACTTCAGCCATCCTGCAGCGCTGGACAGGTGAGGGAACATCCAACAAATATCCACGTGTAACAGAGACCAATGTGAACTATCAGTTCTCCGACCTCTTTATCCAGGATGGGGACTTCCTGAGAATCAGCAACATCACCTTAGGTTATGATTTTGCCAAGCTGCTTCATCAGAAGTTCGTATCTCAGGCCCGTTTGTACTTCCAGGTTCAGAATGCGTTTACCTTTACCAAGTATGACGGCATGGACCCAGAAATCGGTTATGGTGTCAACAGTTGGGCATCAGGCGTAGATTTGGGTTACTATCCACGTCCACGTACCTTCATGGTAGGTTTGAATCTTAAGTTCTAATTTAAAGGAGATATCATTATGAAGACAAATAAAATAAAGATAGCCGCTTTGGGTATTTTGGCTATGGGAGGTCTGGCATCTTGCAGCGAAAGTTGGCTGGATGTGGATTCCAAGACAGAATCAAATTCCGGCAATTACTATAAGAGTCAGGAGGATGGACTTCGCTCGCTCTATGCCTGCTACGATGGTTGGCAGCGTACCGTTTCAGATGGTCCTTCGTTCACCGTCTATCAGTTGACCGAGACGATGAGTGATGAGTGCTTTGGCGGTACGGGTAACACCGATGGCCGCAACACGCAGATTCTCGACCGTTTCGACATGAATCAGGCACCGTCTTATACCGATATGCACGAAACCTTGTGGAAGAGCTATTATGCAGCCATCTTCCGCTGCAATGAGTTTATCGATAAGGGTGAAGGCATTACCTGGGATGATGAGAATGCAAAGAACACCTATCTGGGTGAGGCTCATGCCCTTCGTGCCTTGTGCTATTTCGATATGCTTCGCCTTTGGGAGAACATCCCGCTGCTGGAACATGCCACCAGCGATGTGGTTCCGCAGGCTGTTCCTGACTCTGTATATAGTCTGGTGTTTAGAGATTTGAAGTATGCCATCGAGCATATTCCTGCCAATGCCTATCCTAAGAAGGATGCGGCTTCCAATGATGGACATATCACCAAGTATGGTGCCGAGGCAATTCTGGCTCGCGCGTACCTCTTCTATAGTGGCTATTATGGCAAGGAGACTGATCAGTTGGGCTTGACCAAGGCGGATGCACTGGCTGCCTGCGAGGATATCATCGCGAGTGGCGAGTTCAGTCTGGTACCTCGATTCAGAGATTTGTGGCCAGCTTCTGCTGATGACAAGAGCGGTGACCACGTAGGACTTTGGGCACATGAGAACTCTTCCTGGGCTGGTCCTGGAAACCCAGAGACCATACTCTCGATGAAGTTCAACTACACAGCCGACTATAATGGCAACAATGATGGCAACCGTTTCCAGGTAATGATAGGAATGCGTACCGGTAGTCTGGTTTACGAAGGCTATGGCCAGGGTTGGGGTGGATGCACTGTTACACCATCCATTGCTTCAGCCTATGCTACGGGTGATACCCGCCGTTCAGCCTCTATCATCGATGCTTCACAGTTGAAGGATTACGAGAACACCTATCTTGCCGACCAGCGTGAATACACCGGATATTTCGTGAAGAAATATACCCCTTTGTCTAAGCACGAAACTGCTGGTGATGGCAAGTTGCTGCATTACACGGAAACAGTGGGTGCAGGCGATTTCCAAATCAGTCAGTTCCAGGATTGGGTCCTCGTCCGTTACGCCGATGTCCTGTTGATGGCAGCAGAGCTGGGCAGTCCTAATGCCCAGTCTTACTTCGACCAGGTTCGCAAGCGTGCTTATACCGAGGATGATGGCACCACTCTGAGTGGCAACTATTCTCAGCAGACAGCCACCAAGGAGAATATCCTGAAAGAGCGCAAGCTTGAGTTTGCCTTCGAGGGAATCCGCTATTGGGATCAGCTCCGTCAGGGCGTGGAGCAGGCAGCCAAGGAGATTGCCGGTTCCTGGGAAGTGAAGGATGGCGGCGAGAAAACCACCGTATCCATCAGTGCCGAGAATATCATCAAGAAACGTGGCTTGATTCAGATTCCTATCACCGAGATCGGACATTCTCATGGTCTCCTGAAGCAGAATCCAGGTTGGTAATTCTAACTTTTTAAAGTATTGGTTTATGAAGATTATAAATAAAATATATTCGCTTTTGGCAGCTGTCATGATTCTCGTCATGGCGAGCTGCTCTCCTGACGAGTTTGGTCTGGGCGATAAGAACTTGTCTTCTGAGGATTTGGCTGAGAACATCGCCTTCACGATTACTCACGACGAAAGCAATCCTAATATCGTCAAGTTCAAGAGTCTGTTGCCATCGAGCTATTCGGTGATCTTTGATACGCCTCAGGGACGTTTCCAGCAGGATGAGGTGAGCCTGAAGATTCCTTTCAATGGTACCTATCAGGCACGTATCGGTGTTGAAACTCGCGGCGGTTTCCTCTGGGGACCCTACGCCGAGTTTAAGGTAGATGATTTCTGTGCCGAATTCGTTACCGATCCTCTGTGGACCTATCTGAGTGGCGGTGTAGGCAAATCGAAGCGATGGAAGTTGGATATCGATGCCAATGTCATCACCAAGCATTCAGACCTCTGGGCAGGTCCGCTCGGATTCTGGGGTATGGATGATGACTGGAGTACCTGTATGATGGGACAGACCGCTGCAGCCGGCGACCATTGGAACTGGACTCCTGGTATCGCAGACAACTCCTGGGTGATGTCGGCTATGGACTATGGTTATATGGAGTTCGACCTGATTGGCGGTGCCCATGTCACCGTATATAATGCTGAGACAGGTGAGACCCTTAAGGGTACTTACATGCTGGATACAGACAATCATACCATCACCTTCTCGGATGCGGAACTGCTCCACAATTCGGGACATGACCAGGTTGCTACCAACTGGCGTAGCGGACTGAAGCTGATGGGACTTGCCGACGACCGTTTGCAGATAGCAACAGTTCGAGACAATTCTGATGAGGGCAAGTGCTTGCTTTGCTACAACTTTGTTTCAGAGGAATACTGGGACAATTGGACTCCTTCCGCGCCAGAGAACACCCAGGTGAAGCCAACGCTGATGACTGACTGGCGCGACTGGGTAGAGCAGAAGACCAATAAGGAAATCACCTACAAGTTGGCTAACCCTGATAATGAAGAGGGACGGCAGTTTGACTATTGCAACCTCGACGGTAGTGCCAAGGGCATTCAGCTTACAGCAGCTAGTGGTATCGAGGATGCAACCCTCGTGATGAACAGCGAGTCAAAGAGTTATATCTATACCGCTCCTGATGGAAGTCAGGTTTCCGGTAAATATACCTTGAACGATGAAGGCGTATTCACTTTCGACAAGGGCTTCGGAAATACCCAGCTTTCTGCAACGGGCAATTACAACATGCATGCCAATGCCGACAACACCCTGCGTATTCTGAAAGTCAGCAAGGATGACTATACCGGACATCTGAAGGATTTGTGGCTCGGTAGCCAGTGTCTTGATGACCAGGGCAATCTCTATCAGTATCAGGCATACCACTGGGTAGCCCAGAGCGCAAGTTCTGCATCAGGTCCTAAGTATAAGGCAAACCTCTTCTTCAACAACTCCGGTTGGGGCTGGACCCACGATGGCGGTACCTCCAACTATATGAGCTCCAATGTGTTCATCACAGGCGATGGCGACTATTCCTTGAAGTTTGAGGGTGCAGAGAGCAATCCATATCTTCTCTACATCGACGTCAACAAGATTCTGAAGGACAATCCAAACTGCGATATCACCATCAAGAGCATCAAGGTAGATGGCAAGAGTGTTGATTTTGATGATACACTCATCCCAAGAGGATATACAGATGACGACCCAAGTACCAACTCCTTCCGTCGTTATGTATTGAACCCATGGGGACCTGCCGCATGCTTCAAGTTTGATTCCGGCAAAAACGAGTTTACCGACTTCAAGTGTTCTTCAAGCATCGAAGTGGTTATCACCGTGAAGATGGATACAGGTGCTCCTGTAGTGACACCTTCAGAGGGTAAATAAGATTAGAAACTTTAATGTGGATTAGATTATGAAAATGAAATATTTAGCAGGTGTTATGCTGCTGATGGCCGGTCTTTGCTCGCTCTCTTCCTGTAGCGATGATGACTACTCTGCAGCCACAGGAAATGTAATTAGCACCATTGAGACGGGTGATGCTTCTGTTACTGCTATTTCGGCAGTAGTCAGCGGCAAGGTCTTGGACTTGAGTAAGCAGGATGCCGGTGCCTATGCGGTGGGTGTTGTTTACGGTACCAACCCCGATCCTACCACAGCCGGCTCCAAGCAGCCAGGCGTGATTGATGCCGAAGGTAATGTAACCGCCACTCTCTCGGGATTGACCAAGGGTAATACTTATTATTATGCCACTTACGTACAGTTACAGGGCATAGTAACCAAGTTTGGTGAGGTGAAGAGCTTCGTGGCTACCGATGCCCAGATTGCTACAGCCGGAGCCACGGATGTTACGGCTACCAAGGCTACCCTGAGTGCTACAGCCAATGGCTTGGAAGGCATCCTGATAGAGGGAGAGACCCAGATGAACTACGGTTTCAAGATTTCAACCTCTGAGGCGGATGTAGAGAACGGTATCGATTATCCAATCTCTGCCAGTGCCAAGACCATCAGTCAACGTGTAGAAGGTTTGCTTCCTGGAACTACTTACTATTATACATCATATTTTGAGTTGGGCGATGGTTTTGTCTATGGTGAGACCAAGAGCTTTACCACTCCAGCGCAGTCAATGGAATATGTTGACTTGGGTTTGAGCATCCTTTGGGCTAAATGCAACCTGGGTGCAGAATCAGAGGAAGAGACAGGTACCCTTCTGGGCTATGGTGATTTGACTGGTGTGAATCAGAGTACTTATCTCATCGATTACAATACAGTGGAGGATATCGCCGATACGGATAAGGATATCTTGAAGAAGGTGAACGTGGATGCGGGTGCCTTGATGCGCAGTTCTACTCCTACAGCTGATCAGATGAGTGAGTTGATTGCCAATACCACTCAGACAGAAGTTGAGGTGAAGGGCGTGAAGGGTATCAGATTTACTGCAGCCAATGGCAACAGCATCTTTATGCCTTACACCGGTTACCGCAATGGCACTGCCAAGGTAGGTGAGGGCAACCAGGGCTTGTATTGGAGCGGCAATAACTATAGCATCGCTACGGATTATAGCCAGACGCTCAATCTGAGCAATGGTACTGCTTCATCTGGTGTTTCGGCCCGCAACCTGGGCTTGGCGATTCGTCCTGTTCGTATGTCACCTGAGTTGAAGGTTGATAATTCCAAATTGGTTGTCGGCGACCTTGAGAATAATGGTAGAATCCGTATCGAGATTTTCAACCAGTATGGTTCTACGGGCAGCAATCCTGGCATCAACCAGGCTCAGATTAAGTTTACCAAGAACATGGTGGTTACTTTCCGTCTTTCTGGTTTGACAGATAACATGAAGGAAGGTGCGGGCAGTCATGTGGCTGGTTTGGAGTATGGTGATGCTTCTTGGGATCCAAGTCGCTGGTCAGCCTTTGATAATTCTAAGTATGATGCCAACGTTACTGGCGATGGTCTCTATACGGTTTGGATGGAGACAGGTGGTGCCGAGGCAGAAGGTGCAGCGGTATTCTGTGTGGATATCAACAATCTGGCAGCTGATGCCATCGATGCATCCAAGATTACTGCAGAGATTGTGAGCATCAAGTTTGATGTGGATCCTGAATTCTCTATGGATTTCTCCAAGACAGAGTTCGTCAACAAGGATGGCAACGGTACAGACGGTCGCATTGAAATCTACAATGAGTATGGTAAAACCAAGGCAAATGGAGTGGATGTTTCAGCCTTGTCATTCTCTGGTAATCTGATAGTCAACTTCACTATCACAGGTATCGACGGCAACCTGAAGGATTCTGCTTCAAAGAACTACAAGACAGAACTTTCTTATGCCACACCTAGCTGGTATCCTAGCTACTGGGGCGGTTCTGAATTCGGTCGCACTTATGTGAAGGGCGATGGCACCTACGAAGTTTCCGCTTCTTTGGCAGATAAGTGCTCGGGTGCAGTGGTTTGGGCCATCGAACTCTACGATTTGTGGAAAGACCTGGTTGATCCTACTCAGGTTAAGGTTAAGATTAATCATGTCTTGACTCCAAGTAAGTAATCATACGTATTATTTTGATATTCTATGAATATGAAGAAAATAACAATTTTATCGTTTCTGATCATGGCTTTTGCCATGGTCAGTTTCTCAGCTTGTTCTGATGAGGATACCATCGGAGGCGGTGAAGGACTCTCTAAGGATTTCGTGGTTTCCCGTTCTGATATGGCGTTTACGAAGAATGGCGGTGAGACTGATTTATATGTCAAGGCGGCTCAGGTACCAACGGTTTCTACCGAAGCGGCTTGGTTGTCTGTAACTCCAGTGGCTGGCTCTTCTAGTATTACCCATCATTTTCTCATCAAGGCAGAGGCAAATACAGCCAATGATGACCGTTCGGCAACTATCACCGTAGCGGCTGGTTCTGATACCAAGACTATCACCGTGAGCCAGAACTCTACCGAGGGACTGCTCATATCATCAGGTAAAACCATGAATGTGGGGGCTGCCGGTGGTCAGGTTACAGTAACCCTGAAGGCAAATGCAAGTTATTCTCAGGTAATCAGCAATGACTGGGTGAGTGAGATTACTTCTCGTGCCAACATGGTGGAATACACCCACAACTATTCTGTGGCTGCCAACATCAGCAATGCCCGTTCGGCAACCATCAGCTATACCATGGTGGTAAACGAGAGTACTTCCATCACCGAAGCTGTTACCATTAACCAGGAGCAGGGTACTACTACTGGTGATATGAGCAAGACAGCTATGGATATTGCTGCCTTGATGTATCCGGGGTGGAATCTGGGCAATACGATGGAGGCAGGAAATGCTGCCAATAACTGGAAGAATGCCGGTATCGGTTCTGAAACTTTTTGGCAGTCGGCAAAGACTACCCAGCAGCTCATTGACCTGGTGAAGGCTTCCGGTTTCAAGAGCGTCCGTATTCCTTGTTCTTGGGTGATGGGTCACATCACAGAAGCTGAGGCTTGCACCATCGATGCCGATTGGCTGGCTCGTGTTCACGAGGTGGTAGATTACTGCATCAAGAACGATCTCTATGTCATCATCAACCAGCATTGGGATGGTGGATGGATTGAGCATGATGGCTTCACTGCTGCTACTGATGTGGATGCTACCAAGGCAAAACTCACCAAGATTTGGACTCAGATAGCCAATAGTTTCAAGAATTATGACGAGCGTCTTATCTTTGCCGGCATGAATGAGCCAGGTGTAGGAGCAGGTGAAGGTGATATCATTGGTGTGGCTGATATGAGTAACCGTATTGCTGAGTATGAGCAGACCTTCATTGAGGCGGTTCGTGCCACAGGTGGCAACAATGCCAAGCGAGTTCTGATAGTTCAGGGTCCTAATACCGATATCGATAAATTCGTAGCCAACAACTACATGTCTAAGATTAAGGATTCTGCTACCGACCGACTGATGGTAGAGGTTCACTTCTACGATCCATATAATTTTACCGATCTGAGTGAAGACAAGGATTGGGGCAAGTATTGCCTCTATTGGGGCAAGAACAACACCAATGGTTCTGAGGCTGGTCGTACAGCTGATGCTAAATACAATGAGGATTATGTAGAGGCTCAGATGAAGAAGATGAAGACCAACTTCTTCGACAAGGGTTATCCAGTGTTGATTGGTGAGTTTGGTGCCAACCAGCGTTTGGCTATCGGTAAGGATGCTGTTCATGATGCTTCTGTTAAGGACTATTACAAGGCTGTTGTAACTGGTGCTATCAATAATGGTTGTGTTCCAATGGCATGGGATACCAATAGCGGTCTTCCTAGCATGACCATCTTCAATCGTGCTGGTGCAAGTGTTAGCAATGCTAATATGCTTGAGAGTATTAAGGCTGCTGTTGCTGCAGCAAAGTGGCCTGCTAAATAAAAAACGAGATATTAAGTCTTTAGGTTTGATATAAAGTAGGTGTGGACGCATATCGGGGAATCTTTCTCTGATGTGCGTCCTTTTTTTGTGCAAATATCGTACATCCTAACATAATATACTTATCCTTTTATCAAAAGTATACATTCACGCTACAGTTTTTTCGCTATCTTTGCAACATGATAACTTCAAAACCCGATAATATGTTAGATTGATATATGAAGAAGATAGTTATGATTATATTGGCTGCCGCTCATTTTGCTTGGGCTGGCGCACAGGTAAAACCAGTGGATGACCGTATCTCGAAAATGAAACTCACGGCTACCGAACTGGCTCACTATATGGCTCCAGGAGTCAACCTGGGTAATACGATGGAGGCGTGCGACTGGAATGATGTCTTTACCAATCAGGCAGGACTGAAGTCGGAAACTTCATGGCAGAATGATAAGACTACAGAGAGCTATATCCGGAGTTTGAAACAGCAGGGGTTCAACAGTCTTCGCATCCCTACATCCTGGGTGGCTGGACATCTTACGGATAAGGAGAATATGACCATAGATCCTGTCTGGATGAAACGAATCAAGGAAATCGTAAACTATGGTCTCAATGCCGGTCTCTGTGTCATCATCAACGAACACTGGGATGGCGGATGGATGGAGCATGATGCCTTTACCAGTGGGGCGAATGTGACAGAATATAAGGAGATGTTCCGCAAGCAGTGGACGAATATAGCAAAGGAATTCAAGACATATGACCAGCGGGTTCTCTTTGCTGCCCTCAACGAACCGGGAGTGGGAGGCGCCAGTCCGCAGGTTCAAGGCGACATGCTGGCTCCTGATAGTAAGGAGTTTGCCGACCGTCTCCTGGCATACGAACAGGTGTTTATCGATGCCGTCCGTGCTACCGGTGGTAATAATGCCAGCCGTGTGCTCATCGTACAGACTCCAAAGACCGAGATTGATTTGGCAGCCAAGGATTCTTACGACATCACCCGTCTGAAAGATAATGCGAAGAACCGTCTGATGGCAGAGGTTCATTTCTACGATCCTTATATATTTACCTTGATGGACAAAGATGCCGATTGGGGCAAGGTGGCTCTTTATTGGAAAGGATATGCGCCAGCCGATGACCAGGGTCGAACCGTAAACACCATCTGGTATAATAATAAGAACGTGGATGCCTACCAGTATATCACCAATCTGATGATGAAGATGAAACGTAAGTTTGTTGACCAGGGGTATCCGGTAGTCATCGGTGAATATGGTGCCAACCGTAAGGATGCCTCTCTCTTCGGTGGTAATCAGGAGAAGCATAATGAGAGTATGATGGCATGGTATGGTACTGTGACTGCCGAAATGATGAAGGCAGGACTTATCCCATACGTCTGGGATATCAATGTGCAGCCTCTTCCACACATGACCATCTTCGACAGAAAGAAGCAGGTAGTTTCCGACTCCTATATATTTAAAGGTGTGATGCAGGGAGCAGCCGAAGGGATGGAAGATTACCTGAAAATCTATCCGAAACCTTAGAAAAATAGAGAAAAAGCAATATTATATGTAGAAAGGGCAAAAAAGTATCATGCTTTTTTGCCCTTATTTCGTATCTTTGCAACCGAAAATGAATCTTTAAACTGTAAACTTAATAAATAGATGAAGAAGATATTTGTTTTATTGATGATGGCATTGGCTACATGCAATATCTCTGCGAAGTCAAACTTTGTGCAGGTGAAGGACGGACATTTCGTTCGCAACGGTAAACCTTATTATTATGTAGGTACCAATTTCTGGTATGGTGCCATCCTCGGTTCAGAAGGACAGGGCGGCAACCGCGAGCGTCTCTGCAAGGAACTCGATAAGATGAAGGAGATGGGCATTGACAATCTCCGCATCCTGGTGGGCTCTGATGGAAAGCGAGGAGTGAAGACCAAGGTGGAGCCGACGCTGCAGGAAGCACCTGGCGTTTATAATGATACGATTCTTGCCGGTCTCGACTATCTGCTGATGGAGATGGGCAAACGCAAGATGCTGGCCGTGCTCTATCTGAACAATTCCTGGGAATGGAGTGGCGGTTATGGCTATTATCTGGAGCAGGCTGGTTTTGGTAAGGCTCCGCTTCCTAGTATCGACGGCTATTCTGCCTTCAGGAACTTCGTCGCCAAATATGCATCCTGCGAAAAGGCGCATCAGCTTTTCTATGATTATGTGAAATTCATACTTACGAGAACCAACAGATATACAAAGAAGAAGTATAAGGACGACCCGGCTATCATGTCATGGCAGATAGGTAATGAGCCTCGTGCTTTCAGCAAAGAGCAGTTGCCTGCTTTCGAAAAGTGGCTGGGTGAAGCGAGCAAGCTGATCCGTTCGCTCGATAAGAATCATCTGATTTCTATCGGTAGCGAAGGTAAATGGGGATGTGAAGGTGAACTGAACTGTTGGGAACGGATCTGTGCCGACAAGAATGTGGATTATTGCAACATTCATCTTTGGCCATACAACTGGAGTTGGGCGAGAAAAGACCATTTGCAGGAAGATTTGGGAATCTCCTGCCAGAACACAAAGGAGTATATTGATGAACATCTTGAGGTATGCGGACGTATCAGGAAGCCATTGGTGATGGAGGAGTTCGGCTATCCTCGTGATGGTTTCTCTTTCTCAACTTCTTCTACAACAGAAGCACGTGATGGATATTATAAGTATGTGTTCAGTCTTGTTGGCGACAATGCTGCATCTGGCGGTTACTTTGCCGGTTGCAACTTCTGGGGATGGGGCGGCTTTGCCAATCCTAAGCATGAGCAGTGGCAGGTAGGTGATGACTACACCGGTGATCCTGCTCAGGAGGCGCAAGGTCTGAACTCCGTTTTCTCTACCGATAAATCTACATTGGATGTAGTAAAGACGCAGGTAGACAGAATGAAGAAGATTGGTAAGTTATAAGTTTAGTGAAATTGTTAGTTGTTTTAGGAGGGTGTGCCATCAGTTCATGGTGCACCCTCTTTTTTTGTTTGACTTTTTATGATAATACTTTTATGTTTTTTCGTAAAAGAATTGCCATATAGTTCGTTAACTGTTTGATTATGAGAATGTCCCGATATTGCAATAGCTTTTTAATTGCCATAATCTGCCATATATTGCCATAAAAATAGCGATACTCAGGCGTTTTTGGTGATTTTTAGCGGTGTTTTTGATGCTGTTTTTTCCCGTATAATCTCCAATGCTGTTCCCGAAATTGCGTCCCGATGTAGCATCTGGTACGTCCCGACGCAGTAACAGATGCGTCCCGACGCAGCTCCAGATACGTCGCGACGTAATTTTAGATACATCCTGCCCAGAATCAAGTGAGCCTCATTTGAACTCCAGATAAACTTCACTTGAAATGAAGAACCAGAGTGGGATGATTTTTTTTCTTTTCCTTCTTTTTGAAAGAAAACCCCTGAATTTCTTGGCAGTTTCAATAAAAAAGAGAGGGTATGTAATGCCCTCTCTTTTTGATTTTATCCGTTTCGAACATTGATTAATGTTCAAGATATAGTCCGTTTAGCTTTTCCAGGAAAACACAAACTTCATCATTTATCATTTCCATGAACCCATGAGTCTTTTTGTTCGATACACCAGGATATGGAGTATAGTAATGCTCCTCAATCGGTTCTCCCTGGTTTCTGCCAAACATCAGGTAAGCTATGTGATGCTGCTTGAGTACTGTAAGCAATGTCTCTGAAAAAATACTGGAATCACCAATAGATTCTACTCCTGTTGTCAGTCCGAAGGCATTGTTGTGGTCTTGGGCAAAAGGCAGAGCCTGCTTCACAATCTCCTTGATGCTCTTCTGGTAGAGTGGGAGGTCGATGGCATTTTTGCTTTGCAGATATGTCACGTTGATCACATCAATCTTGTTGTCCGGATAGCGATTCATCAGATTCTTGCCCGGCTGGTAGGTTTCAGAATAACTATAAACTACATTCGTTACATCCTCGTCATCCAAGAGATCCTGTATCTTCTTGTAAAGACTGATATAGTCGTCTTTGCTGAGTTTACAGTACCATGTCTTACCGTCTACAGGAAGAAGATTGAGTACTACAGGTGCTTTGATACCATAACCATCTTGCAGTGTATCAAGATATTTGGCAACCTGTTTGGTATATTCCTCCAGCATATCATCATTGCCGTTATAATCAGGCATTGTCCAGTTCATGATGAGTAAGCCTCCCTTACAAAAGTGTTTCAGCACATCTTCCCTGATAGCCTTGAACGGAACGCCGTCTATGTTCTGTGATTTTCCATTTTCAATGCCAGCCAACTCATATCCATTTGCAGCCGGTCTGTAACCGCAGAGAGTTTTCAAGTCGCATCGGTCGCTGTCACATTGCCAGCGGTTCCAGCCTATTCCGGTTAAGGTACCATACATCTGGCCTATCAGCGTACCTTTGTTGGCATATGCCTTGATGTTGGTTTTCAGATTCTCTGTGCGGGTTGTGAGACCGCTCATGGCAATCTCGTCATACGATTTCTTTTTCTTCTCACCGCATGAAGAGAAAGCCAGGAGGGCCGCGAACATCAATATAATATATTTGATTCTCATAATTTGTTATTCGTTATATGCCTTCTTCATGGCTTCTACCACGGTAGGCAAGGTCCACTGTGGCACACTTCTGTCTGTTCCGTCGAAGATGCTCATCCAGTAGAAGGTGGCTACGCCGTATGCCTTTGCCTGCTTCACGATGTCGGCAGCCTGGTCGGCAGCAGCCTGAATCTCGCTGGCAGAACTGGTTTTGCTGACACTCTTGCTTCCGTGTGTACCGTATTCGCCGATGATGCAAGGTATGCCCTTGCTGATGAACTTATTTTCCAGGCGGGTGAACATATTCTTGATATCATTGCTGCAGGAAGCATCCCACTTGCCTTTCTGGGCAAACCAATCCCATGGATCATAGGTGTGGACTTCTACGGCGATATGTCCATCCACCTTGTCGGTAGGGATGACGAGGTTGTTCAATACGTCGTCACCATTAGCTGCAGCATAGGTATTGATGATGAGGTTGCGGGTCTCGTTGTTGCCACCGGTAGCACGTACTGCATTCACGAAACTCTGGGCATATCTGTTCAAACCCTTATAGCTGCTTGCGCTCTTTGGTGCATTCCAGGTGTTGTCGGCATCAAGCATCTCGTTGTAACCTTCGAACACCAGATGATGGTCGTAGTTCTTGAAACGGGTGGCAATCTGGGTCCAGAGATATTCAAACTTCTCCTTGTTCTCCTTATAGTTGGCTTCATCAGCCTTGATCCAGTGCTTCACATCCTTATCGTCTGCACCTGTATCATGGTGAACATTCAGGATGCAGTACATACCGTTATCAATCACGTAATCAACGATTTCCTGTATTCTGTTCATCCAGGCTTCATCCACGGTTCCGTCTTCCTTCATGTGTTGGAACCAGGTAACTGGAATGCGGACAGAATTAAAACCGTTCTTCTTCAGAAAATCTACCATCGGTTTGGTGGTAGGAACCTGTCCCCATGCTTTCTCGAAATCAGTAACAGAATTGCTGTTCATGTTCATCCACATGGCAACTACATCTGTGCAGTTGCCGAAGTTGGTACCGATGCCCATGTTCTTCACAGCATCTACTGCGCTTTCCTCTACATAGTTTGCGTTCAGGTTCACCTGGTCACGGGTAATCACGTTCTTGCTGCTCAATGCTGCCTTCCACCAGTCGTTGGATGGCATGTTGCTTCCATACCAAGGCATGAAGAAGCTCCATTTCGCGCCAGCGTTCCAAGCTTCGTCAATACCTGCTGTAGCTGTATTGTTGTTGGCATCAGTTCCGCACTCAGCCAGAGCGATGAGTTTACCAGGATAGCGTGCCTGAATCTCCTTGAACTCCTGAGACTGCTTGGTTGCATTATAACCGTAGAGGTCGCGACCGATGATATCTACATACTTGTCGCCAGGATACCAGTCGGCATCATTGTTATAGGTATTTGCATCGCCATTGTAGTTCTGTGTAGTCCAAGCCCAAATCAAGTTGTGGATTCCCTTGTTCTGGAAGTAATCAAACATGGTCTGCCAAAGCTTCTTGTAAGTTTCAGCACCATTATATCCCCACCAGAACCAGGACTTACCCCAGCTGGCACCTGATTTCAGACAGGCATTACCGGCAGCTTCGTGGAATGGTCGCCAAATGGCAACAACGCCTGCATCCTGCAACTTCTGCAGAACTTCCACCACCTTGTCCATTTCCTGATAGAACCATTTGTTCTCCCAAGAGCCAGCAGTAAATACGTTGGCTGCTTTGAAGGATGTTTCGGATGGGGTGCAGGTCACACCGCTTCCATCTGTTCCCAGAGTGGTGCTTTCTGTCTTAGGCACGTTGAAGTGCCACATCAGCGATACCAGTCCGCCCTGGTCTGCCCAGTTGGTGACAGGAGTGATGTCGTTGTAGTTGATCCATCCGTTGGAACCCTGCTTAGGTACATAGATATGAATGAAATCATAGCAGTTCATAGCAGGATATTTGCCAGTTGCCTTATAGATTCTATCAGCTTCCTTGGTGTTCCAGTTAACGTCGGCGATAACCGAAGAGAGGGTCTTGCTGCCATAGTTCAGCTGCAGATATTTGTAGAGACGCTTGGTCTTGTCTGTAGCAGAAGGGTCAGCGAGAGTAACATCGCCTACTTCGCTTTCGTGATAGATAGAGAAGGAGATGTTGTTGATCTTGTTGATGTCGTAGGTTTCGAAAGCACCGCATTCTTCCATTCCTGTCATCACGAATCCTACCTTTCCGTCTGCTGTATGAGTGATTTTGGAAACAGGAGTCTTTCCGTCTGCTGTCAGATCCCAGGCTTGCGATGTTCCGTTTCTCATGTTGATGGTCAACTTGTCCCCCTTAGTCTGTGCCAAGGCAGTGAATGAAATCATTACTGCCAGGAGTGAGAGTAATATTTTTTTCATTGTCTTGCTACTTTTATGGATTTGTTATTGATTTTGATAATATAGACCCCATGTGTCAATTCACTGAGATTGATGATGGTCTTGTCGCCAGCTGTGATAGGAGAGAGTTTGATGGCTTTTCCATCCAGTGCGAAGGCGCTTACCTTGTTGTTGGTACCATCCACGATGATACGGTCACCCTCGAAGGCAAACTTGTTGTTGGTTTCTACCTGCTTGATGCCTGTTGTTGTACCATAAGTGAAGGTGGAAACCTTCCATAGTTCGTAACTGGCAGTAGTAGCTGTAGATTTTACAGTCATCTTATCATCTCCGAAGGTTACTTCCGGTAGAGTGCTCAGTGCAAACTCTATCTTGCTACCATCGTTGAATGATACGAACAGCGACTTGCCGTCTGCAGCTTTGGCAGAGATGCAGCTCAGAGCTATCAGTAAGGATAATGCTATTTTCTTCATATCGGGTTGATGTTTTGGTTAAAATCAAAAATGTGGCGCAGTTAATATAACTACGCCACAAATTTACAAATTATATTTCACATAAATGCGTTTTTTATGTTAAATATATCTATCTTATGGGAGGATAGCAATCTTGGTTACGCCTCTCAATTCGCCCTGAATAGCAAAGCCACATGAGTTTGCAACTTCTACAGCAGTTTCATCAAAAACATATTCAAGTTTACTTTCTGATGGATTCCAATCAGCAATAGTTGTTATGGTTGGCCAACCAGTTTCATTCTTATTGATCTGTACTTGTCCCTTGACGGTAGGGTCTTTGTAAACAATCAGTTTAGAACCAACTTTTACCTTTACTTTTTCAAATACTTCTTTGGTCAAATAGAATTTTCCACTACCACTTGACCATGAGAAATCAAATGGATATGTTATTTTCCCATTATCCATATTCGTTACAAGTTCTGCGATATCCTTTTCGGCAGGAACCACCTTGAACTCTGGACCTTCAATCTTGTTGCCGTCTGGGTCTTCCATCACGATCTTGTAGGTGCCAACTTCAGCATTGGCTGGAACCTGGCATACAATCTCTGTATTGGTGCGAGATGTATAGCGGTTTACCTTATAAGAACCGATGTAGAGGTTCTGGATGTTCTGGAAGTTCTTACCAGTAATGGTAATTTTTGAACCTGCGATAGCCTCACCTGGTGTAACAGATGCAATTGCTGGATCTGTTGCTGCCTTAATGCTCAATTGACCATCGATGTTGACAGTAATACCATTCTTCAAGTTGAGTTTGAAGCCTGAACCGGCGCAAGCTGTAGGAACTGTTACTGCGATGTTATTGGCTGTACCCTTGAAGTCTGTTACGGTCTGCTCAACATCGCCAGGGAAGGTGACGCTTGATACGAGGTCAAGGTCTGTACCCTTGATGATGGTTCTCTCACCAGCTGTGATGGCTGCAGGAGTACAAGCGGTAACGGTTGGCTTAACCAATTTATAGGCTACTGTTACAGTCTTACCATTATCAAGACTCAAAGTAATGTCGCCTTCTTGTGCATCCTCTGGTACTGTAGAAGTAACCTTTGTTGTCTCAATCTTGTTAAGCTTAGATTCCTTGGCGTTAGGGAATGCGATGCCTGTAATCAGATCCATATCCTTTCCGGTGATGGTCAGTTCTCCACCATTCTTCACTGGGTTAGGAGTTGCAACGAGCTGGGTTGGCACCACGGTAATGATGTTGCCTACAGGAACCTCGACACCGCTCTTGGTTACTACATAGAAGGTACCATCGGTAGCCTTGACAGGAACAGCAACAGTAATTTCAGTTGTACTCTGTGACTTGAAGTCTGCTGCATTTACTGTAGCGCCCTCAAACTTTACGCTGGCAATCTGGTCGAATGATGAACCCTTGATGCTCAATATTTCGCCTGCCTTGATGTTGCGGTCCTTGATAGGAGTTGGCTCAGGTGTATTGATT
>OIWV01001442.1_pt1 | contig 20016 bp, 17 predicted proteins | sample 1587751 | NCBI WGS metagenome assembly OIWV01 (sample SAMEA3888913, study PRJEB22519) | human gut metagenome | biome: human gut; feature: human-associated habitat; material: faeces | place: Denmark | collected 2010
GAGCTGCAAAACCGCACACTCTCTCTCGAAGAGCTTTGTATGCACCCACTTGTCAGCATGGAGTCCGGCACAACGACGCGGCTTTTTTGGGACAATCTCTTTGAGGAACAGGGGCTGGATCTGCGCCCGAGCATCGAAGTTTCTTCCAACGACCTGATCGCCCCGACCGTCTCCCACAATCTGGGAATCGGCTTTGTTCCCTCGGAATTTGCCCGGAACTACCTGCTCAACTACCGCGTGTTCCAGCTTCACCTAAATATCCCTATCCCGAAGCGCCAGATCCTCGTCTTGCAAAACCCGATGCGCCCGCTGACGCCGGCGGCACAGACATTTCTGGATATGCTGAAACAGCCGGTGCAGGAAAGTATAGGGAATGAACAGCCGATCTTGTTACACCCATAGGGATTTTCACTAAAAATACCCTGTCGGTCGGATTTTAATGCTCCTGACAGGGTATTTTTGTTTGTAATCTACAAGCTTCTAACCTCTTCATATAAATGAAAGTGATTTTTTCTAAATTCCAGAAGCCCTTCCCGCTGCATTTTCCCCAGCTCTGCCGACAGCGCCGACCGGTCCACACCCAGATAGTCGGCGAGCTGCTGGCGATTGAATGGGATATCAAATCTCTCGCTCTCATTTTTTACCGCCTGATCGGAGAGGTACGACAGAAGCCGTCCCCGGATGGATTTCGACGATGTATTGAAGATCCGGCGGGACAGCTGCAAGTTTTTCTGCGCCGAGATTGCAAGCAGGTTGCGGATAAGCTGCGTGTGATGTCCGCAAGAATTGGGACACTGCGACAGCATTTTTCCAACATTTAAAAACAGCACTTCCGTCACCTCCGCTGCAAACACATCGACCAGCAGCTTTTCCCCCGGCACGCACGCATATGTCTCCGCAAAAATCTGTCCCGGTTCTACCCGGTCTAGAATGCTGCGGTTGCCCCACAGATCATCGTTGACAATCATCACACTTCCGTGCATCACCACACCCAGAGATGTGACCGTATTCCCCGCGCGATAAATCATTTCTTCTTTTTCATAACTGCGTTCCTCCGCCCCCAGACAGGACAGCATCTCCCCGATTCCAGATTCGCCCGCGCCTCGAAACAGGGGGCTGCGGCTTAGAAGCTGCATTTCGAAGGGAGTTAAATTCAGGCTGGCGCCCGTTTTATAGTTTGATGCCATATAGATGTTGACCTTTCTGTTTTAACTAAGTGTTCTTATTATATCAAATATTTTTATATTTTTCTGCAATCTGATTTCCCGTTCTTGCACATCCATGCAACTTCTGCGATAATAGAAACATTCCTATATCAAATGAAGCTTTAAACCAGAAGATTTATTGGACAGGATATTTACATAAAGAGGAGACTTTCAAATGATCGAGCCAAACCAGCTTCTTCAGACATATATCCGCCAGTATCAGGCGGCAAGCAAGAAAAAAAGAAAGACCAGTTCCCGCCCCCGCGATCTGAGCGAGCGGACCAACCGGCTGTTTAAAACCCTGAAACGCACCAAACCGACACAGGTCACCAGCCTCTCGCTGGAGGAATGGCACCGCCAGATCAAAAATCTGGCTTATTTTGCGTACCGTTCGCACAACGATGCTGTCACAAAGCTCATTGAAACCAGCCTGCTGCCACAGCTCATCCGCCTGGATGAGGCAATGTTTCTGCCCGCCCAGCGCGATGATATTTCCGTGGATTTTCTGAATTATCTGGAAACAGAATTGGATGGTCAGCTCTGCACGCAGACACTTCTGGAGCTTTACCAGATCTATAAGCGCTACGTCATCCAGTATAAAATTATGGATCTCGTCCCATCCCGCCCAGAGCTGGAATTTCCGGAGACTATGGCGATGAACCGCCGTTTCATTCTCCACATCGGACCGACCAACAGCGGCAAAACATTTCACGCGCTGGAACGCTTAAAAACAGCGAAAAAGGGCACTTACCTCGGTCCGCTGCGCCTTCTGGCGCTTGAGGTATATGAAAAAATGCACGACTACGGCGTTCCCAGCACCATGCTGACCGGTCAGGAGTGTATCGCCGACGATGACAGCCGGATCACAGCTTCGACGATCGAGATGGCAGATTTCTCCGAGGAATACGATATTGCCGTGATTGATGAGGCACAGCTGACCGCCGATCCAGACCGCGGGCATTGCTGGACGAAGGCGATTCTGGGACTGAAAGCTCACGAAATCCATGTCTGCATGAGTCCCGCCGCTGAATCTGCTGTCACACACTTGATCCATCTGTGCGGCGACAGCCTTGCCATCTGCCGGTATCAGCGCAAAACTGCGCTCATCTGTGAGGACACGCCATTTTCCTTCCCGGAAAGTGTTCTTCCCGGCGATGCACTCGTCGTATTTTCCAAAAAATCTGTGCTGGATGTGGCGGGCCGTCTGGAAGAAGAAGGTATCAAGGCAAGTGTTATATACGGAAGCCTGCCGCCGGAGATCCGCCGCCGCCAGATGCAGCTTTTTACCAGCGGCAAAACCAAGGTGGTCGTCGCCACCGACGCGATCGGCATGGGACTCAACCTGCCTGTCCGGCGTATCGTATTTGTCCAGACCCAGAAATTTGACGGTACCACCCGGCGCGGTCTGACCGTACCGGAGGTCAAGCAGATCGCCGGGCGCGCCGGACGCTTCGGACTCTTTGACACCGGCTACGTCAACGCGATGGGGCAGGAATCCCTCGATTATATCCGGGAACAGCTTACTCAGGAGGAAGAACCAATCGAAAAAGTCAGCCTCGGTTTCCCACAGATTCTCCTCGATCTGGACGAGCCGCTGGACGTTATCATCAAAGTCTGGAAATCCGTTGAGCCGACGCCTCCGTTTGAAAAGGTCAGCGTCGATGAGATTTTAAGCCTTTATGCGCAGGCAGAACGCTACAGAGACGATATCTACGGATTCGATGACAAACGGATTCTCTACCGCATGATCAGCTGTCCGATCGATATCAAGGATCATCAGGTTGTCCTGCAATGGCTGCGCTACTGCAAGGATTACCCGGCGGACAAACGCCTGAAACACCCGGACAAAGGCGCCGGCTCCAAGCTGGGGCTGCAGAAATACGAAACATATTACCGCAAGCTCGACCTCTACTACCAGTTCTCCCACCGTTTTGACAAGATCATCGACGAGGACTGGCTCGAACAGGAACGCAGCCGCACTGAAGGCACGATCATGCAGTATTTGTCCAAGGGCAAAAAAAGCTATATCGCCCGCTGCCAGCGCTGCGGACGGATGCTGCCGGTTGGATATCCTTTTAAGATTTGTGAGCCGTGTTTTCATCACAGTTCCATTATCGATTAGCCCCTGATTTTACCGTTTTACGTTCCGGCTGTTCAACACCACCAATGCCGTAAAAATCAAAAGAATGCCCAGCACATTTTCAACCCGCAGCATTTCTCCAAATACCACAATTCCAGCCACAGCTGCCACCATCGGCTCAGAGAACGCCAGAACCGAGGCTTTTCCTGCCTCCATCTGGCGGAGTCCCAGTGTGTAGCTTACAAACGGAAAAAAGGTAGATACAAGTCCCAGCGCCAGCCCTTTGCCAAAAAGCGCCGGAAAGGTCATCAGGCTCGAAAACACCTCCGGTAATTTTACAAAGGGAATCAGGCTGATGGCTGCCGCCAAAAACGCATAAAACACAACTGTAAACGGGTGATACCAGCGAAGGGCTGCCGTTCCAAAAATCGAATACAACGCATAGCAGATGCCTGAGCCAATTCCCGACACCACTGCCAGGCGGCTCATCTGGCCTCCAGTAAAACCGCTGACCAGCATACATCCCGCAAACGCCAGCAGCAGTGCCGCTATCTTCCGCTTCGTCATTTTTTCATGAAATAGGATCGCTGACATCAAAAGGACAAAAAATGGGGCTGTATACAGCAAAATGGAAGCTGCCGCCAGAGTCGCATGTTCGATCGTAATAAAATAGCAGACATTAAAGCAGACAAGGCTTAATATCCCCATTCCTAAAAAAATCCAGCCATCCTTTATCTGAATGCGGAAACGGTCCCGATCCGTGCAAAAAAGAAGCAGCGCCATACTGGTCGCTACGATCACGCACCTAAGTGCTGTAATCTGCACAACCGACAGCCCTGCCTCTGAAAGAGGACGGGAAAACACACCGATGATTCCCCATCCAAAACCGGCAGCCAGAATTTCTCCTGCTGCCTTATATTCATTTTCTCCCCTTTTTCCTTCCTCTATTTTCATCCAATCGCCTTTCCGATCTTAACCTTCATCCCCGACAGCTGTCTTTTTCACCGTTTCATACCTTCATGGTTATGTTTCTGTTTACAACTTGAACGGCATCTGCGAATTGGATTTATTATATGTCCACTGCCCCACATTTGCAAGTCTTTTTAGTTTATTTTTTTTATTTATCAGATATAAGCAGGTTCCAAAACGGTGCAACTGCCGTATCCGGAATCCGGTCATTTCAGTCCGCTTATTTCCTGTTTTTCATAATTATCCCGGCATTCGCCAAAAGCATAATAACCACATAACCACACAAGATCGAAAACATAGACGGAACCACATCCATCAATGCACTCCAATCTTCTTTATTTACCCAATTTAAAATCATTCGGTACTCCATAAGTAATGTAACCGCCACAAACGACAGGGACCCCACAGATGCCCAGTCTGCTATCTTATTTCTCTTAGACGCCATTCCCCATCCAATTATACAAAAAATCATGCTCATAATTCCAGTTACTATCCACATAACATATACCTCCGCCACGTTTACTAATAGATTTTATTCTAAAGTAACTATTAAGTTGTTATTATATAGGATTCCTATCTTAGCAGCTGCATCATAGTTTTCTATATTGTATAACAATATAATTTTACCAGAATCATCGATTTTCAATAATTCGATTAAAATTTTCTGAACTGCTTAGCTTTTTGTTAATTGAGTTTCCTGTGTTTCTATCGTTGCATTTCCGCGTTGTACACATGAAGTTAAGAGCAGAGCTCCCAATAGTAGTAATATTTTTCTTTTCTTCATAATACATTACGGGAGAAATATCCCTTTACCTCCTCTTTCTTAGTGAATGTGCGTTTTGGGGAATCTGCAATCCCTTTTAGTTTGTGTGAAGCATTAACTATAGTGCAATAATATAATATAACATAAAAAATATCACTTGTAATATTGCATAAACAAACGAAAAATAGTAGTGAAAGATTGCCAAAGCAATTTCAAGATACAGAATATTTAATGGGCATTTTGGCAATTTCGCTTCAAAATCAACAGCAAAAACATTCGACTATAGTAATCAATATCCATTAAAATTAAACAACTTCTTACATTCTGACTAAACCTTTACATTAACTTTAAGTTTTACTTGTACGTATCAGAAACCCAAGCAAATTGCACAAAAACCAACTAACATTAACTAAATAAACCAGTTAGATTCACAACATTCGCATTTTTTGTAGAAACCTGGTTACAGCCATAAAAGAATCTTTATTCTGAGGTGATGATATGATAACGGAAGATGCCATGATGATGTATTGACCGGGATATCAGGATGCATGACGTGCTGCCTCTTTTTTCGAATTTATGCTATAATACAGAAAGAGGGAATAAAATTTTAGGAAAACAAGGAGAATTTCAATATGTATGATGTGTTAATTATCGGTGCCGGTCCCGGCGGTATCTTTTCTGCCTATGAGCTGATGGAACGTAAACCGGATTTAAAGATCGCTGTTTTTGAGGTAGGACATCCGCTGGAGCACCGTAAATGTCCCATTGATGGTGATAAAATCAAGTCCTGTATTCACTGCAAATGCTGCTCCATCATGAGTGGATTCGGCGGAGCCGGTGCATTTTCTGATGGAAAATACAACATTACCAATGATTTCGGCGGCACTCTCTATGAGTATATCGGAAAAAAGACAGCCATTGAACTGATGGAATATGTGGATGGAATCAACCTCCGTTTTGGCGGGGAGGGCACGAAGCTGTATTCCACTGCGGGAACAAAATTCAAGAAAACCTGTATGCAGCACGGCCTGCATCTTCTGGATGCTTCGGTCCGCCATCTGGGTACGGATATTAATTATGTTGTTCTGGAGCACCTCTATGATCATCTGAAGAATAAGGTGGATTTCTATTTTGACTGTGCCATCGAAACCGTGGAGAAAACGGAGAAGGGTTACAAGGTTTACAGCAATGATACAACCTTTGAGGGTACGAAATGTATCATTTCCGCCGGCCGAAGCGGCAGTAAGTGGATGCAGAAGGTATGCAAGGACCTGGATATCCATACGAATTCCAACCGTGTGGATCTGGGGGTCCGGGTCGAACTGCCGGCTGAGATCTTTTCGGATCTTACAGATGAACTCTATGAGAGCAAGATCGTGTATCGTACGGAAAAATACGAGGATTACGTGCGCACCTTCTGTATGAATCCCAAGGGAGCTGTGGTAAATGAGAATACCAACGGCATCGTAACGGTAAATGGTCACAGCTACGAGGATCCTGCAAAGCAGACCCATAACACGAACTTTGCCCTTCTGGTAGCGAAACATTTTTCAGAGCCCTTCAAGAATTCCAATGAATATGGAGAGAGTATTGCAAAACTCAGCAACATGCTGGGCGGTGGTGTAATTGTGCAGCGTTTTGGAGACCTGATCCGCGGAAAAAGAAGCACGCAGCAGCGAATCAATGAATCTTTTACGGTTCCAACCCTCAATGCGGCTGCCGGTGATCTGAGCCTGGTTCTCCCAAAACGGATTCTGGACGGTATTATCGAGATGATTTATGCCCTGGATAAGGTGGCACCGGGTACGGCGAATGATGACACTCTTCTCTATGGAGTGGAGGTAAAATTCTACAACATGGAGGTGGAAGTGGATCACAACCTGATGACCTGTCATGATGGACTCTACGTCATCGGTGACGGCAGCGGTATTACCCATTCCCTTTCCCATGCATCTGCCAGCGGTGTCTATGTGGCACGGCAGATCGCGGAGGCAATTTAATAATAAACGGTCAGAAATGTCTATTAAAAATGGATAAGATGCAGCCCCTATCGTCTGCCATCTTATCCATCTCATTTCACTTCTTTCGCTTACCAACATCTCATTCAGATGCATTTTCCTTGATTCCCACTCAGATCCCCAACTTCCGAAACAACGCATACAATTCTTCTGCCTCGTCCATCGAAGGTTTCCATCCATATTGTTTTAAATCGACGCGGTCACCGTCCTCGGTGGAGTCCACCCGTATTCCATCCTGTTCCAGCAGTTTTTTCTGCTGTCCCGGATAGTCGAACGCCGCTGCGCCGCTTAGAAAGCCCTTGGAATTAATCACCCTGAATGCCGGGACATCGCCCAGGCGGTTGGTGCGGAGCGCATATCCCACCTGACGGGAATGGCGCGGTGCACCGCACAGGAGCGCGACCTGACCGTAGGTCGTCACGCAGCCGTCCGGAATGCGCCTAAATACTTCTTCCATTCTCCGATAGATGTCCATCTCTGTCCTCTCCCGCCGCTCTGAATCCACCATTCCGCTTTATTTTCTCAGCACCTCGTCCGCATGATCAAGTGCTGCCTCGATATTCGGGCAGAAATGATCGCGTCCGATCATATCCACAAATCCTGCCTTCTCCATCACATGCATCGGCTGCTCGTTGACATGAGACAAAATCAATGTGACGCCGTTCTTCTGGCAACGCTCATAGAGGGCAACCATCGAATTCATCGCTGTACTGTCAACTGCCGGAACAGCACGCATACGAAGAACCAGGCATTTCGTCTCCTCGCGGGTTTCAATCTGGTTGATGCGGTCTGCTGCACCGAAGAACAGCGGTCCTGTAATCTCATAAACAGCCAGTTCTCTCGGGATCTCCCGCAGACGTGCCTGTTCTTTCATGGCTGCTTCTTCATCTTCTGCAGCTGCCGCTAAGAGCTGTGCCTCTTCCACTGAAAGCTCTTTTCCGGCTTTTTTCGCTTTTCTTACTTCCTGCTCTTTGCGCTTCTGCTCCTCTACTTCTTCGACATAGAGCCAGCTTCTGACGCCCGTCTCATCGCTCATCCGCTTCATAAACAGCAGACAGGATAACAGCATACCGATCTCGATCGCTACAACCAGATCGAAGATAACGGTTAAGAAGAAGGTCAGCACCAGAACCGCAATATCACTCTTCGGAGCCGTCTTGGTCAGACGGACGAAGGTTCTCCACTGACACATATTGTAGGCAACCATAAACAGGATTGCCGCGATGGTCGGCATCGGGATCCAGCTTGCACACGGCATCAGAACTACCAGAATCAGAAGCAGGACAACCGCATGAACCATGCCTGCAACCGGGGTACGGCCGCCATTTTTGACATTGGCTGCGGTACGCGCGATCGCGCCCGTCGCCGGAATACCGCCAAACAGGGCGGAAATAATATTACCCGCGCCCTGTGCCACCAGCTCCGTGTTGGAACGGTGTTTTCCGCCGATCATGCCGTCCGCTACCACGCAGGAAAGCAGAGACTCAATCGCCGCCAGAACTGCAATCGTAAACGCATCCGACAGGGAACCCTGAATCACATCGTAGCTAAACACCGGCAGATGGAACGCCGGAAGCTTGTTGCTGACCGTGTAAAGGTCGCCGATCGTATTCACATGCAGCGGCAGGAATTTTACCATTAAAATACCTGCAATAACCGCTACCAGCGATCCCGGAATTTTTTCCGTGATCATCGGCATCACAATCAGAATCGCCAGACACACCACGCCGACGATAATCGCGTGCAGGTTGACACTTCCGAATCCAGCTGCGAACGCTTTCAGCTTCTGCATCGTCTCGATCGTCTCCATGCCTGCCGGATAGGTTACGCCAAAGAAATCCTTCAACTGACCGATGACGATCGTCACCGCGATACCGGAGGTAAAGCCGGTCGTGATTGTAAACGGAATAAACTTAATCAGTGAACCAAAATGGCAAAATCCCATGATAACCAGGATGATACCTGCCATGATCGTTGCAATTGCCAGCCCTTCCACGCCGCTCTTCGCCACGATACCTGCCACGATCGTTGCAAATGCCGCCGTTGGACCTGCAATCTGTACCTGACTGCCCCCTAAAAATGAAATCACAAATCCGGCTGCAATCGCTGTGTAGATACCCTGTTCCGGACCTACCCCCGAAGCCAGCGCCAGCGCGATCGAAAGCGGCAGCGCGATGATCGCTACGATGATACCCGCTACCACATCTGACATCAGCTGTGCGCCGGAATACTTCTTCAATGTTGTAAACAACATTGGACGTATTTTTTCCATACCTCAAACTCTCCCTTTTTCATCCCAATTTAAATAAAAAGTAATTGCCAGCCCTAAAAAGAACCGACAATTACCTATTATACAGCAAAATAAGGGTGTGTCCAGTTTTTTCGAAGTTTTAACACAGGAGTGCTTCCGACTTGTTACTGGGCACGTATGCGTAAATAGTAACGCAGACTTCTAGATAAGCAGTTGTTAAATTTCTTGGTTGTGATTTTTTTGTCAAAATGACGGATTTGTAAAATTTCTGTCACAAACTTCCGGCTATTTTTTCGATTGACTTTCCTTTAAAAAAGTCTATAATTCGTACTTGTAAAAAGCATTGAGCAGGACACGATTTCCAATTCTCCACGTTTTCAGAGAGCTGCCGGGCGATGAAAGACAGTAACGCCGATGGAAATTATCCCCTGTGAGCTGATCGGACAAACGCATGCAGGATACCAGTAGTCCGGTCCGGATTCCTACCGTTAAAGAGGAACATATTCAGAATGATGGATATGGCTGAGAGATCGGCTTTACAGCCGGTAAAAGAAGTGGTACCGCGGATGCTTATGCCTCCGTCTTCTTGAACTTTTAAAAGTTTCAGGAGGACGGAGGCTTTTTTGTTTCCCCGCTCCCGAAACTCCGGCAAACTGCCGGGACACTAAAAACCATTTGACCTATGGGAATGGAGGTATCTTTATGAACACATTAGTTATCGTAGTTATCGCAGCCTGTTGTCTGGCGGCTGGTTATCTGCTCTACGGCAGATGGCTCGCCCATAAATGGGGCATTGATCCAAACGCCAAAACACCGGCTGTCACAAAAGAAGATGGTCAGGACTATGTTCCGACCGATGGCTGGGTTGTATTTGCCCACCAGTTTTCATCCATCGCCGGTGCCGGTCCTGTCACCGGTGCTATTCAGGCAGCTGTCTTTGGATGGGTTCCGGTCTTTCTCTGGATCATCCTCGGCGGCATCTTCTTCGGCGCTGTTACCGATTTTGGTGCCCTGTACGCCAGCGTTAAAAATGAAGGCAAATCGATGGGACTTCTGATTGAACAGTACATCGGCAAAACCGGTAAAAAGCTGTTCCTTCTGTTCTGCTGGCTCTTTACTTTAATTGTAACCGCCGCATTTGCCGACATGGTTGCCGGTACATTCAATGCATATGAGACGGTAGACGGCGTGACCAGCTTATCCGCCGCCGCAACTGTCAACGGCGCAGCCGGAAGCATTTCCCTTCTGTTCATTGCCTTTGCCGTTGTATTTGGACTGATTCAGAAAAAAGCTCAGTTCCATGGCTGGAAACAGACCATGCTCGGACTTGTCTGCACGGTAGCTGCTTTCGTCATCGGCATGAACTGCCCACTCATTACCACCAAGGCGAACTGGTCCTACATGGTATTCGCTTACATTTTCCTCGCAGCCGTTCTTCCTATGTGGCTTTTGATGGAACCGCGTGACCTGATGACAACCTTTATGTTTGCCGGTATGATTATCGGTGCCGTCGTTGGACTGCTTGTCGCACATCCGGCAATGAACCTGGCGCCTTACACTGGTTTCCACAATGAGAAATCCGGTGACCTGTTCCCGATTTTGTTTGTAACCGTTGCCTGCGGCGCCGTATCTGGTTTCCACAGCCTGGTTTCCTCGGGTACTTCCTCCAAGGCAATCACCAATGAAAAGGATATGCCGAAGGTTGGCTTCGGCGCTATGCTTCTGGAAAGTTTACTGGCCGTCCTGGCTCTGTGCGTTGCCGGTGCTGCCGCTTCCGCTGATGGCACGCCTGCAACCGGTACTCCGTTTGCTATCTTCTCCTCCGGTGTTGCCGGATTCCTGGAGATGTTCGGCATCCCGGTTTACGCTGCCCAGTGCTTTATGACGATGTGCGTCTCCGCACTTGCCCTGACAAGCCTGGATTCCGTTGCACGTATCGGACGTATGTCCTTCCAGGAGCTGTTCAGTGTCGATGACATGAAACACGCCGAAGGATGGAGAAAACTTCTCTGCAACAAATATTTTGCAACTGTTATCACCTTGGTATGCGGCTACATTTTAACCCAGATTGGCTACTCCAATATCTGGCCGCTGTTTGGCAGCGCCAACCAGCTGTTAAGCGCCCTGGTTCTCATCACCCTGTGCGTCTTCTTACGCGTCACCGGCCGCGAAAACCGCACGCTGCTGGTTCCGCTGGTTGTTATGCTGTGCGTTACCTTCACCGCACTCGTTGAGCGCTGCATCGCACTGGTAAAGGCTTACAATGCCGGAACCGCTGTCTTTATGGTAGAAGGACTGCAGCTTATCATCGCGGTTCTGCTGATGGTTCTGGGTATCATTATTGTGGTTCATTCCGGTAAAGTACTGTTTTCGAAATCGACTGCTTCGAAGACAGAAAACGATAAAAGATCTGAAATGAATAAACCGGCGCATTGCTAATAATTTCATCAAAATCAAATTATAACCCGACTATAGGTGCCAAAAAGGGAGTCTCTCGCTCACGAAACGAGACTCCCTTTTTTAGTATTTTTAATTCTATTGATAACCACTCTGCTACTATATGATGCCAACTCTTCACTTCTGAATCTTTCTCACCGCGAATAATTGGCACTTTTATTACTGTTCACGCATACGTGCCCAGTAACGCACTTTTTTCTATTCTTTCATCTTTTCTCAAATTTCTCTGGTATTTCCCCTGCATTTCGTCTATAATAGGAAGCAAATTTTTCAACCGAGCACAGCGCTGACAGGCGTTGTATCAGACAGGAGGAGACATGGATATTGTATGTTTAGATCTAGAAGGTGTATTAGTGCCAGAAATCTGGATCGCATTTGCTGAAGAAACCGGAATCCCGGAGTTAAAACGCACCACCCGCGATGAGCCGGATTATAACAAACTGATGAATTACCGTTTAAACATCCTGCGCGAGCACGGACTGGGACTCAAGGAAATTCAGGAAACGATCTCTAAAATTGATCCGCTTCCGGGCGCAAGGGAGTTTTTAGACAAATTAAAAGAAATCACTCAGGTAATCATCATCAGCGATACCTTCTCCCAATTTGCCGGACCTCTGATGAAGAAACTTGGCTATCCGACCATCTTCTGCAACTCTCTGGTTGTCAGCGAAAATGGTGAGATTACCGATTTTAAGATGCGCTGTGAGAAATCCAAATATACAACCGTCAAAGCACTCCAGTCCTGCGGCTTCGAGACGATCGCCAGCGGCGACAGCCACAACGACCTCGCCATGATTGAGGCAAGCAAGGCGGGCTTCCTCTTCCGCACGACGGAGGAGATCAAGGCAGAATATCCGCAGATTCCGGCTTATGAGACGTATGATGAGCTGTTAGAAGCGATTAAAAAGGTATTAGCGTAAACATTCCGTATTTTCATAATTGCATATGCAATCGTAAAAGCAGCCCCCGGAATCCACACTCCGGGAGCTGCTTTTCAATCGTTTATCCTCTCAAATGTTCACTGATTATTTTTCAATAAATAACTGTTTTACATCTAATGCCTCGTCGATCATGCCGGATTCATACATGAAATCAGCGGTCTTCTGGAAGCCTTCTTTGTCATCATCTGTGATCTCGGTAGAGAAATCATAGAGATCGTACATGCTTTTGACTGCATCGGTGTCCAGATCCAGCTCATCGGCTACGATCTGCATCGTCTCATCCTGTTTTTCTTCCATGAAATCAGCAATCTCGGTCTGTGCTTCTTCCAGCTTCTCGATGATCTCCGGGTGCTCGTCATAGAATTTCTGTGTCACTGCCACTGCAATGATCGCCTTAATCAGGCCTTCGCCGTCGGCTACCAGGTGGTAACCCTGCTGCCCTGCATTGTAAGCAGTTGCGCCAGCAACCAGAGCCACGTCTACACTGCCGCCGTCCAGACCTGCTTTTGCATCCGGAATCGACATATTGACATAGTTGACATCATCGATCGTCATGCCAGCCGTTGCCAGATAGGAAACGAGAAGCTCATGCAGGTTGGTTCCGGTCGGTCCTGCGATTGTCTTTCCTCTCAGGCTTTCCGGCGTCGTCAGGGACTCATCCTTAGAATACATACAGAATGCCTTCGGAGAACGGCTGTACATATTTAATACCTTGATATCCGCTCCATTTGCTGCAGACAGAATCACCGAAGTACCGCCAACCGCATACAAAACCTGCACATCGCCGGAAGCCAGCGCCTGTGTCTGATCTGCCCCGGAGGTCAGCTCCGCATAATCAACCTCAATCCCCATATCGCCAAATGTTTTTTCAAAAATACCCTGATTTTTCTCGATGATCGTCGGCACATTGAGCGGAGAAGTTACATACGTAAAGGTCAGCTTATCCAGATCAGATTCTTTCGCTGTCTCCTCCTCGGCTGCCGCCTCCTCTGCGCTGGTTTCTGCCTCTGCCTGCGTGCTCTCAGCCGCATTTTGGGTACCGGAGCAGCCTGCCAGGGAAGCTGCGGTAAGGCAGAGTGCCATTCCCATTGCCATCCATCGTTTCATCATAATCGTTCCTCCTCTAAATAAAATGTAAATTATTTATAATATCCCTTTTCAGGGTTATCATCTCATCCTCCAAAAGATTCCTCTCTTCCTGCGGCGCCTTGACCTCATAGAGCGCCTTGACCATGCCCTTTTCAATGACCGCAATCTGGCTTCCCAGAATCAGTGCCTCATCGATGCTGTGCGTCACAAACAGAATGCTCGCACTGCGCTCCTGCTGGACGCGCAGAAGCTCTTTCTGCATCTGTTCTCTTGTAAAATAGTCAAGCGCGGCAAACGGCTCATCCATCATGATAAAGGTCGGCTCATACGCCAGCGCCCGCGCGATCGCCGCCCGCTGCTGCATTCCGCCGGAGAGCTGTGACGGATATGCTTTTTCAAATCCAGATAATCCGACCGTGCGGATAACCGCCTCTATTTTCCCCGGATCTGTCTCCTTTTTTGAAAGCCCGAACACCACATTTTCCCAGACGGTCAACCACGGCATGAGGCGCGGTTCCTGAAAGACAAATGCCGTCTTGTGGGCGCTCTCCCAGCGGATCTCTCCGCTGTCAGCCGTCTCCAGTCCTCCGGTCAGCCGCAGAAGCGTCGTTTTCCCGCATCCGCTCTGCCCCAGAATCACGGTGATTCTCCCCGCCGGAAGCGACAGGTTGATCCCGTTTAAAACGGGAACCTCCCGGTTATCCACCCGGTATGTTTTATGAATATCAATCAGTTCAATTCCAGCCATTTTCCCCGGATCCTTTCAGCACAAATCCTATCATCCATCCAAACAGGCGGTCCGTCACATATCCGACTGCCCCGATCGCCAGAATCCCCACGATCACCTTGTCGGTCCGCGACATCTGCTGTGCAAATAAAATCATATGTCCAAGCCCGGTGGACGCCGCCACCATCTCCGCACCGATAATGGCGCGCCAGCTATAGCCAAGCCCGATCCGCATTCCGACCAGAATATCTGCCATCGCATAGGGCAGAATGATGCGGAAAAATTTGCGGCGCTTCGAATAGCCGAACATATCGCCCACTTCCAGAAGTTTCGAATCGCACCCGGTAAATCCCTTCACGATATTTAGGTACATCGGGAAAAAGGACGCCAGCACAATAATCACCGTCTTCGTCGTCTCTCCGATTCCGCACCAGAGAATCAGCAGCGGAATCATGCTGAGCGGCGGGACATTGCGGAAAAACTGCACAATATACTCATAGTAAACGCTGCCGCCCGGAAACAGCGCCCGGAACATTCCCAGCACAAAGGCAAACAGGAACGCAATCGCAAATCCCTTCATGACACGCAGGAAACTGATTGAAATATCCCGCCACAGTTCCCCGGTTTTCACCATTTTTAAAAAGCTCGTCCACACCCGCGCCGGGGACGGCAGCACATACGCACTGACAACCTCCATGCGGCAGACCAAATACCAGATCAGAAATACCGCTCCGATTCCCAGCGCCGGACCGAAGTATTTCTGCCAATTATCCTTGAATTTCTTCGTTTCTTTCATTCTTCCCATTCTTTTGCCGCAATTCATGCATTTTCCGCTTCCTCAAGCGTTTTCCATGAAGCGCAGCTTTCTCTCACTCTGTCTGCACGCCATCCCCGTGATGGCATCCATCCTTACAATACAAAAGTTCCAGCAGATCCGCCTGCTTCCAGCTTCCGCTCTCCACATATGCCCGGATTTTCTCCGGACTGCTGACACTCTCTACCTTCGCCACCTGTCCATCTTTCCGGCAGATTCCCGCAAAATACCCCGGCGGAATCGGGCTGTCTTCGATCGCCCGGACGCGCACCTCACCGCCCGCCAGACGATTCCATGCGATAAACCGCGTATTCTCAAGTCCCAGCGAATTTCCAAGCACCGCAAGACTCTGGCATGGCGTCGTGATGATCTTCTCCCCATCCGCCAAGTCCGGACGCGTGCTTAATTCCCGCGCACAGTGAAGTAAAATCGGCTCGATCGGGGCAACTTTCAGGTTTTCAATTCCAGATTCGTTTTCCGGCTCCTTCTGTATCTCTTCAAGCAGCCGAACCGCTTCCGGACAGCGCGCATCCGCAAGCGTCACGCCCGCCCGCAGACTAGCTTCATATCTTTCCCGGACGATCCGTCCCCAATCGCCCCGGCACTCGACCCGCGTCAGACCATGCCGTTCTAAAAAACGCTTCAGCGAATCTTCCTCACACATCCCGGCAGAAACCGGATTTATCCACAAATACTGCATTGTTTCTCCACTCTATCCAATCAGGCTGCCTAGCTTTCACACCTATGCACCTAGTTTACTTCGTTTTCACGTTCCCTGCAAGTTAGTTTTTTCTAACTTGCTTATCATAGCAAAAAATCGATCTATTGTCCAGTTTGGATTGTAAACTTTTACAATTTTATAAGTTGACACTAGCCGGTAAAAATGATAAAATCGGTTTTATTGATTCCTATTTTCCTACATTATTAATAGGTTTTGTTCCGAACGGATTCCTGTTTTTATTGAATCCTATAAAAAAATATGCCTTGGCACATCCTCGCGGAGCGTTTTTTTGATTGGAAAATGATGGAATTTAGTTACTTCTGTTTACTGCTGGCATACCATCTGCTACATAACTTCAAAAATTTATATACGTTGATTACATAATTCACAAAGGAGATTTTTCTATGAGTACAGCTACTTCTACCCAGACCTCTTCCACCGAATGTCCTTCTACCGAATCCAGCACTATCGCCGCTGATCCAGTTCTGACCCGCGAAGAGGCGATCGCGATCCTAGCGGGTCCGGACAGCGAACTGCCGGAACTTTTAAAACGCGCCGGTGCGCTGTGCAGCGGGACGCGAGGTCTATTTCAAAGGACGCGAGGGGGATCTTTTACGCGTCGTAGACTCCATCTTCGCATCCGGTTACCTGACGGCAGGCGGACAGGGCATCAAAGATACAATTCAGGCGATCGAAAATGCCGGATATACCTATGAGATCGAGTCGGATGACCGTGAGGAATAACGAGACACTTTCAAACAGAGCGTCTTTTCATGGGACGCTCTTTCTATGAAAAAAGGTTTTAACCAGTTCACATATTTACCGTGAAAACCAGCTAAAACCTTTTTTCATTACAGCATATTAATAAACCCGGTCGATACCAGAAAAAGAACCAGCATGACAGCCGGCACAATATACCGGATTAAGAAGCTGTACATACCTGCTCTTGAAAAATGTTCCCCATTTTTCTCGACTTCTTCCACGATCCACTTCGGTCCGACCACCCATCCGATCAGGATACTGGTTAAGAAGGAAATGATCGGCATAAGGAAGCTGTTGCTGATATAATCCATCACATCAAGCAGCTGTCCGGTGGAACCGTTCGGCAGCTTCAACTCAAAATACAGAACATTGTAGCCCAGACAAATGAGAACCGCCGTGATCAGGGAATAGATTCCGACCATCACACACATCTGTTTTCTCGTCTTTCCAAACACTTCCATGCAGTTGGCAACCAGCGTTTCCATGACAGAAACGCAGGATGTCAGCGCCGCAAAGCCAAGCATCAGAAAAAATGCAAGTCCCACGATATGACCGGCGCTGCCCATCGCCTGAAATACCTTTGGAAGCGAAATAAAGGTCAGACTCGGACCGGACGCCATGCCGTCGCGTCCTAAAAATACAAAGACCGCCGGAATAATCATCATACCGGACAGAAGCGCCACACCTGTATCAAAAAATTCAATCTGGTTGGTCGCCTTGTTCAAATCGATCTCATCTTTGACATAAGAACCATATGTTACCATAATTCCCATCGACACACTCAGGGAGAAAAAGAGCTGGCTCATCGCATCCAGCAGTACTTCCAGAAATCCTTTTACCGTCAGTCCCGTAAAATCCGGGCGCACGTAGACGAGGAATCCCTGTATTCCCGTCCGGACCGTCCCATCCGCGTCCGTGTAGGAAAGCGTCAGTGAAAAAATCGCGATTCCGATGACTAACAGGATCAGTCCCGGCATGATAAAACAGGAAAATTTCTCAATTCCCTTCTCCACACCTCTGTATACAACCCAGATTGTGAGCGCCAGAAAGATTCCCGTGAAAATCAGCGGCGCATTCTTTTCCGTGATAAACGATGTAAAATATCCGTCCTCCGCCACATCCCTGCCGGATGTCGTCAAATACTCAAAGAAATATTTCGTGATCCATCCGCCGATGACCGAATAATACGTCATAATTAACATCGGAACCAGAAACGTCAGGTATCCGACAAACTTCCACTTCGGATGCAGCGTTCCAAACGCCCGCAGCGCATTCTCCTTCGTTCTTCTGCCGATCGCCACATCCGTCGTCAGAAGTACAAATCCAAATGTCGCCACCAGCACCAGATACACCAGCAGGAACAGTCCGCCTCCGTCTTTCGCACATAAATACGGGAAACGCCAGATATTTCCCACACCGACGGCACTTCCGGCTGCTGCCAGCACAAAGCCCAGCGAACCGCTGAAGCTGTTTTTCTTTTTTGCCATTTACTTATAACCCCCGTGATTGTAACTTTTATGTCCGTCTCCCGCGGACATAGATAGCTTCTATTCTACCTGTTTTTATTAGAATTACAAGTATCTGCCGGCAATTTTCTTCTCAAATTTCTCCCCCCTCCCGCTTTTCTTCCCAGCCGCCCCATCGTTACTGTACACGCATACGTGCCCAGTAACGGAATTTGCCGTGGCTTCGCATTTAATTTATTCCCCCTTCATCTCTACTTGCCTGCCTTATCATCTTCTGCTAAAATTAAAAAGATAAAAACAGAAATTTTCCCATGGAATGAGGCATATATACAATGAACAACAATCAAACATTCCCACGTCTTTGCCGGGTTTTAGAAATATACGAAGCCGATTTTGGCTGTGAAGAACGCCCGGACGGACAGGAAACGATGGTCTGTGTCCGTCTGCTGGACACAACTGAAAATGCAAACCTCTCAGAACATCCAGAATACACGATACGCACCGCAGATCAGGCACTCTATGATGCCGGAATCGATGAGGGCGATCACGTCTGGTTTGACCCGGAATCCGGGCAGATTGAGAAAGCGGCTGAATCACACTAAAATATAAAGAGTTACAAAGGAATATCAAAATGGAACCATTTTACTATGATCACATGAACAAGAACCAGCAAGCCGCCTACCGCGCCATGCAGCAGGGGCTTACCAATCTCTCCGACGAATTTCAGATTCCGCGCCTGGAGGGAAAGGATTTAAGCAATGTATTTTTTGAACTGCGGCTCGATCACCCGGAGATTTTCTGGGCTTCCGGCTTTAAATATAAGTATTACCCAGATTCCCCGAACCTGATCCTGATACCGGAATACCTCTTTGACAAGGGCAAGATCCGCGAACATCAGAAAGCGATGGACGCCCGCGTCGAAAAACTTGCCCGCCCGGCAATGAAGCTGACTGAACTGGAAAAAGAACGCTATATCCACGATTTTATCTGCGAACACGTTTACTATGACAAATTAAAAAAGCCCTACTCCCATGAGATCATCGGACCTCTGGGACAGGGCGTCGGCGTCTGCGAGGGCATCGCCAAATCGGTCAAAATTCTTTGTGATACGCTCGGCATCTGGTGCATGATCGCGCTCTGCGGCAATAACCCTGAAAAGGGCATCAAATACCGCCATACCTGGAACATCGTCAAGATCGGGAAAACGTACTACCATCTGGACGCTACCTTCGACAACAGTCTCGGCAAATGCCTCCAGACCGGGGAGGAGATCCGCTACGATTATTTCAATCTGGATGATAAAGCCATCTTCCGGGATCACGAACCTCTTATCGCACCGGCTCCCGCCTGCACGGACAGCGATCATTTCTACTACAAAGAAAAGAAGCTTTCCTTTACCAAACAGGAGGACGTTTACAAGCGCTCCTTACAGGCGGCCAAAAAAGGAAAAACATTGACCTTTCACTGGAGGGGCGGTTATCTGACCCGGGAGGTACTGGAGGAATTGTTAGATTTGATGCAACAGGCCGGTGCAGTAAAGAATAAAACAGCTGTGGTTGGTTTGAACTGGGCCCAGGCAGTGTTGCGGCTACATTATGTGGAGAGTGCGGAGGCAGGCGATGAGAATGCAGAAGCAGCGAATGGTGCAATAGGAAAGGAAACGCATAAGGCAAAAATTGACGTGACCATGGAAGACGCCAATGAAGGCGAGCAGATTGAGACGGATTAATTGTGTAATATATATAACAGCATA
>OIWV01001453.1_pt1 | contig 19946 bp, 17 predicted proteins | sample 1587751 | NCBI WGS metagenome assembly OIWV01 (sample SAMEA3888913, study PRJEB22519) | human gut metagenome | biome: human gut; feature: human-associated habitat; material: faeces | place: Denmark | collected 2010
GGCCCCGGGTGCGGAGAAGAAGCAGGTTTTCTTACTCGGCGAACAGGCTCGTGGTGCCGTCCTCGTTGAAGACCATGGCCTTGGCAGCCTTATCGGGCTCGCGGTCGGCATCCCACTTCATCGTGCCGGTCAGGCCGTCGACGGTGATCTTGTACATGGTGTCGACCATCGCGGTGGTGAAGTCCGCGTCGGCGGGGGGCTTGCCGCAGGACTCCATCGCGGCCTTCACGGCGTAGACGGCGTCATAGGCATCGGCAGCGAACTGGTCGGGCTTGCTGCCGTGGACCTTGGTAAACTTCTCAACGAAGGACTGGGTCTTGGCGTCGGGAGCGTCCACGGCGAAGGGGGTCAGCATCATGGTGCCCTTGAGCATGGAGGTGTCGGAGACCTTGGTCTGCAGGCCGTCAAGGCCGTCGCAGCCGAAGATGGTCATGCCGTCGAGCTTGCCCTTGGCCTGGGTCAGGAAGACGGAAGCCTCAGCGGCGTAGATGGGGATGAACACAAGGTCGCAGCCGGAGTTGCGGATGGCGTTGATCTGGGTGGAGAAGTCGGTCTTGGTGCCATCGGTGAAGGACTGCTGGGCGACGATCTCCAGGCCGCGGGCGGCAGCCTGCTGGGTGAACGTCTCATACAGGCCCGCGGAGTAGTCGATGTCGGACTGATAGAACACGGCGATCTTCTTGCCGAGGTTGTTGTCGGCGATGTAGTTGGCGGAAGCGGTGCCCTGCGCGGGGTCATTGAAGCAGACGCGGAAGGCCTTGTCGTTGCCGTCGATGCACTTCTTCGCGGAGGAGGTGCAGGTGACGATCAGCAGATCGTCGTTCTTGGCGGCGGTGATGACGGACTGTGCCTCGCCGGAGAGGACGCAGCCGAGGGAGACGTTCATACCGTCGTCCATCAGCTTACCGAAGGCGGAGACAGCGGAGTCGGGATCGCCCTGGGAGTCCTCGGTCTGCAGGACGAACTTGCAGCCGTTGACGCCGCCGGCCTCGTTGATCTCGTCCACGGCGACCTGCGCGCCGTCGCGGGTGGAGGTACCGTAGTTGGCGTAGTCGCCGGTCATGGGGCCAATCAGGCCCAGCTTGACGGTGGCGCCGTCGTTGGAGCCCTCACCGCTGCCGCTGCTGCCGCAGCCGACCAGCATGGACACGGTCATGGCAATGGCCATGAACAGGCAAAAGACTTTTTTCATGTGTTTCATGTGTGTTTACCTCGATTTCTTTTAAATTTTTCTATCATTCTCTATGTTATTTTCAGTCTCACGACTCAAAATACGAAAAATAAAAACGGCTCTGCTGCGCTCTCGCTGCAGCAAAGCCGTTGCCTGAACCCCGCGTCCTATGCGGCGGACGCAAGTATATAACGACGGTTTGCCGAGCGCGGCGGGCTAATTCGTACGGATACCAGTACCAGCAGGGACAGAACGGCCAGCAGCAGGCCCAGTACCAGCGCGAGCGCAAACAAAATGGACTCCGCCAGAATGGCAGAGCCCAGAATAATGATCATGGAAGCGGCGCAGAAAGTGCCATTGGTGCAGGACATACGGAAGGCAGGACGGTTCGCCGGTGCGGTCATGGCATCGGTAGTGTTCTGATTCATGCTGTGCATAGAGAACTTCGTCATGGTGACTGCCTTCCTTTCGCAAAAAGTTTCCTGCCGAGAACCATCCGTTTTCCGAATCCAGCGGGGCGGCTCCCGTGCGTTGGATTTAGTCTAACGGCTTTCGGGACAAATGTCAACCGTGTGTATTGTCAAAATCAGCAAAATTCGCTCCGCAATTTTCTGCGTTATGACCAAAAACGTCATAAAGCGCGGCCTGATTCAAAAAATCAAGCCGCGCTGCGATTGTTGTAGATCTCACTATGTGGAATTCGCGTTTTCTTAACGGGAAACTAACATTTCTCCAACCGCCGCATGGCCCTGCGGAACTGCCACGCGAACAGCAGCGCTGTACACGTCACGGCGACGGCGTCGGCCACGGGCTCGGCCATGTAGACGGCGGTCGTCGGATCCGCCGGGAAGAGGTTCGGCATCAGGTAGATCAGCGGCAGCAGGAGGATGAACTTGCGCAGCACCGCCACGAAGATGGAGCACGGGGCGTTACCGATGGAGACGAACGTAATCTGGCAGGCGATCTGGATGCCGAAGAGAAACAGCGCCCCGCAGTAGATCCGCAGTGCTCGCGCCGTGAACGCGACGAGCGCCGCGTCCGGCGAGAACATCCGCGCAAACGGCGCAGGGGCCAGCATGATGAGTGCCCACAGCGCCGCCGAATACAGCAGGCACACCCGCACCAGCAGCCGGAACGTCGCGCGCACGCGGTCGACGTTGCCCGCGCCGTAGTTATAGCTCGTGATGGGCTGCGAGCCCTGCGCGATGCCCTGCAGCGGCAGGAGCGCGAACTGCATCACGCTCGAGAGGATCGTCATCGCGCCGACGGCGATGTCGCCGCCGTACCTGAGCAGGGAGGCGTTGAAGCACACGGAGATGACGCTCTCACTCGCCTGCATCGTGAACGTCGCCAGACCAAGCGCCACGCACGGCAGGATGAGCCGGGGCGAGACGAAGAGGTTTTGGCGCCGGAGGCGCAAAAACGCCTTCTTCCCGCACAGGAACGACAGCACCCACGCGCACGAGAGCCCCTGCGAGAGCACGGTCGCCAGCGCCGCGCCGCGCACGCCCATGTCCAGCGCGAAAATAAAGACCGGGTCGAGGATGATGTTCGCCGCCGCGCCGATGAGCACCGTGTACATGCCCACCTTGGCAAAGCCCTGCGCCGTGATGAAGGCATTCATGCCGAGCGTGAGCTCGACAAAGAGCGTGCCGAACGCATAAATATGCAGATAGTCGGCGGCGTAGCCGATGGTGTTCTCGCTCGCGCCGAAGGCCAGCAGCGCGTCGCGCCCCCAGAGCAGCAGCGCCGCCGTGAGCACGACGGAGATGCCGATCTGCATCGTGAAGCAGCCGCCGAGCGTTTTTTCGGCGCTGTCCATATCGTCGCGCCCCATGTAGATCGACGCGCGCGGCGCGCCGCCGGAGGCCGTGAAGCACGCGAAGGCCGACACGATCAGGATGATCGGCAGGCACACGCCAACGCCGGTCAGCGCGGCGCTGCCAACCTCGGGAATGTGGCCGATGTAGATGCGGTCGACGATGTTGTAGAGCATATTGACCAGCTGCGCGATCACCGTCGGGATCGCGAGCCGGCGCAGAAGCTGTCCGACCGGCTCCGTGCCGAGAAATGTTTTGTCCTGCTGCATTCAGAGTGCCTCCCTATATGCGATGTGGTCCAGATTTTGCGCGAACGCCGTCAGGCAGCGCTGGAACGTCTCGAGCGCGTCGGGCGCGACGCCCGCGGACATCTGCGCGCTGAACTGCTCCTGCAGGGCCTGCCCGCGCGCGATGATGGGCGCGGCCTTGTCCGTGCACACGAGGCGGCAGCGCCGCCGGTCGCCGGGGTCGCGTGCGCGCAGCAGATACCCCTCGCGCACGAGCTTGTCGACGTGAAACGACACGATGCCCGGCTTGAGCCGGCGGTATGTGCAGATGTCGCGCGCGGTGTCCAGCCCCGGATTGTTGGCTAGGAAGAGCAGAATGTCCACGGCGTTGGGCGCCATGTCCAGCTCCGCGCTCAGCGGCTGCATGACGACGGCGTAGGCGTCGAGGATGCGGCGCGTGTACGTATAGACCTGCGATGCGGTAAGCACGGCGGTCACCTCCTGAAAATAGTTCAATTTTGAACGATTTTGTATTATACCAGCTTCCGCCCGGAAAGCAAGCGGAAATTTGTGAACAATTCTATTGACAAGAAAAGCAGCATGCGTATAATTGTATACAATAATACAAAGCAACGGAAAGGAGTCCCACTGCTATGCTTGAAATATCCGGAAAGACGAATTTGCTGGAGCAGAATGCGTATAAATATTCGCTTCAGGATGTAGCGGAACCCAACCTCCATCGCGACATTTACACACAGGGCATGGTGCCGAAGGTGCCGTTCAACCACCGGCGCGTGCCGATGAATATGCCCGAGGAGATCTGGATCACGGACACCTCCTTCCGGGACGGCCAGCAGTCCATGAACCCCTACACGCCGGAGCAGATCGAGCACCTGTTCAAGCTGCTGAGCAAGCTGGGCGGGCCTTACGGCCTGATCCGCCAGACGGAGTTTTTCATTTACAGCAAGCGGGACCGGGAGGCCATCGAACGCTGTCAGGCTTTGGGGCTGCGCTTCCCGGAGATCACTACCTGGATCCGGGCCACCCGGGAGGACTTCCGGATGGTGAAGGATCTTGGCATCAAGGAGACCGGTATTCTGGTGTCCTGCAGCGACTATCATATCTTTAAGAAAATGCAGATGACCCGCCGGCAGGCGTTGGACTACTATCTGGCCACGGTGAAGGACGCCTTTGACGCCGGGGTCATGCCCCGATGCCATCTGGAGGACATCACCCGGGCGGACTTTTACGGCTTCGTGGTGCCCTTCGTCAATGAACTGATGGAGCTTTCCCACCAGGCCAAGATCCCCGTCCGTATCCGGGCCTGCGACACCATGGGCTACGGTGTCCCCTACACGGAGGTGGCCCTGCCCCGCAGCGTTCCCGGCATCATCTACGGTTTGCAGCACTATTCCGGCGTGGAGAGCGAATATCTGGAATGGCACGGCCACAATGACTTCTACAAGGCCGTTGCCAACGCCGCCACCGCCTGGCTGTACGGCGCCAGCGGCGTGAACTGCTCCATGCTGGGCATCGGTGAGCGCACCGGCAATGTGCCGTTAGAGGCCATGGTGTTTGAATACGCCTCTCTCCGTGGCTCTCTGGACGGCATGGACCCCACCGCCATCACCGAGATCGCCGACTACTTCGAGCACGAGATCGGCTATCACATCCCCCCCATGACGCCCTTCGTGGGCCGGAACTTCAACGTCACCCGTGCAGGCATCCACGCTGACGGGCTTTTGAAGGACGAGGAGATCTACAACATTTTCAATACGGAAAAGCTGCTGGACCGGCCCGCCGCCGTAGCCATCAGCAAAACCTCCGGGCTGGCGGGCATCGCCTACTGGATCAACCAGAACTACCGGCTCCGCAGCGACCACCAGCTCAGCAAGCATGACGCGCTGGTGGAAAAGCTGAAAGTCTGGGTGGACGAACAGTACGCCGGAGGCCGCACCACCGCCCTTTCCAATGAAGAACTGGAAGACAAGATCGCAGAACTGTCCGGCGGCGTGCTGAAGCCCCGCCATTGAGGAGGAACCCACCATGATGAGAGATCACAAGCCCATTTCCATCGCCGATCAGGTTTTCGAAAAGCTGGAACGGGATATTCTGTCCGGTAAATACCCTCAGGGCGAGATTCTGAGCGAGCTGCGGCTGTCCGGCGAGCTGGGCGTCAGCCGCACCCCCATCCGGGAGGCCATCCGCCGCTTGGAGCAGGAGCGCATTTTGGAAGACTCCGGACACGGTCTGGTGGTCATCGGCATCTCCCGGCAGGATATGCTGGATATCTACGAGATCCGCCTTCAGCTGGAGGGTCTGGCCGCAAAGCGGGCCGCCGCCAGCATCACTGACGATGTACTGAGTGAAATGAAGGAGGTCCTGGACCTGCAGCGCTTCTACATTGAAAGCGAAAAGGATCCGGGTGAAAATTCCGATCAGGTCAAAAACCTGGACTCCCGGTTCCATGAATTGCTTTACAACAGCTGCGGCAGCCGTCCCTATGCGGATACGCTGATCTCCCTCCATAAGAAGATCATCAAGTACCGCAAGGCCTCCGTCACCCACCACAGCCGGGCGGTCCACGCCTTAGAGGAGCACACCGCGATCTACGAGGCCCTTGCCGCCCATGATGGGGACCGGGCCGCAGAGTCGTCCCTACGTCATGTGGAAAACGCCCGGGCCAATCTGGCAGACATCATCCAAAAGGAGGGCTGAACCATGGGAAAGACATTGACAGAAAAGCTGATCGCCGCCCATCTGGTCAGCGGCAGCATGGAGCCAGGGGCTGAGGTAGCCCTGCGCATTGACCAGACCCTGACCCAGGATGCCACCGGCACCATGGCCTATCTGGAATTTGAGTCCATGGGCATTGACCGGGTCAAAACCAAGCGGTCTGTGGCCTATATCGACCACAACACCCTCCAATCCGGCTTTGAGAACGCCGACGACCACCGGTACATCCAATCCGTTGCCGCCAAGCACGGCATCTGGTTCTCCCGCCCCGGCAACGGCATCTGCCATCAGGTGCATCTGGAACGCTTCGGCGTACCAGGGCAGACCCTCATCGGCTCCGACAGCCACACCCCCACTGGCGGCGGCATCGGGATGCTGGCCTTCGGCGCGGGGGGCATGGACGTAGCCGTGGCTATGGGCGGCGGAGCCTACTACATTACCATGCCCAAGGTCATCAAGGTCGAGCTGACCGGTGCGCTGCGTCCCTTCGTCACCGCCAAGGACATCAGCTTGGAGGTCCTGCGGCTCCTCTCCGTCAAGGGCGGCGTGGGGCATGTGATGGAATGGGGTGGTCCCGGCATCGCCGGGTTATCCGTTCCGGAGCGGGCCACCATCACCAATATGGGTACGGAACTGGGGGCTACCACCTCCATCTTCCCCTCCGATGAAGTGACCCGCGCCTTTTTGAAAGCCCAGGGGCGGGAAGCCGACTTCACCCCCCTCTCCGCCGATCCCGATGCGGCCTATGACCGGGTCATCCACATCGACCTGGACACCCTGGAACCCATGATCGCCTGCCCCCACATGCCGGACAAGGTGGTGCCCGTCCGCAGTTTGAAGGGCGTCAAGGTGGATCAGGTCTGCGTCGGCTCCTGCACCAATTCCTCTCTGTACGATCTGCTGAAAACCGCCGCCATGCTGAAAGGCAGGACCGTGGCCCCCTCTGTCAGTATGTCCGTGTCCCCCGGCTCCCGGCAGGTCCTGACCATGCTGGCCAACTGCGGCGCGCTGTCGGATATTCTGGCCTCCGGTGCGCGGCTGCTGGAATGTGCCTGCGGCCCCTGTATCGGTATGGGCTTCTCCCCCAACTCCGGTGGTGTGAGCCTGCGGACCTTCAACCGCAACTTCGAGGGCCGCAGCGGTACGGCGGATGCCAAGGTGTATCTGGTGTCCCCGGAGACCGCCGTGGCCGCCGCCCTCACCGGGGAGATCACCGATCCCCGCGATTTAGGGCTGGACGCTCTCCATGTGGATCTGCCAGACCGCTTTCTCATCGATGACAGTGCTGTGCTGGCCCCTGCCGCCCCGGAGGATGCGGCCCATCTGGACGTGCTCCGCGGTCCCAACATCAAGGAATTCCCCCATGGCAAGCCGGTGGGCGACACCATCACCGCCAAGCTGACCCTAAAGGTCGGGGACAACATCACCACCGACCACATCATGCCTGCCGGCTCCAAGATCCTCCCCTACCGCTCCAACATCCCCAAGCTGTCGGAGTTCTGCTTCGCCGTGTGCGACAAGGAGTTCGCCCAAAACGCCAAGGCAGCCGGGGAGACCATTTTGGTAGGCGGCAGCAACTACGGACAGGGTTCCTCAAGGGAACACGCGGCGCTGGTGCCTTTGTACTTAGGCGTCCGGGCGGTCATCGCCAAGAGCTTCGCCCGCATCCACGCCGCCAACCTCATCAACGCCGGTATCCTGCCCCTGACCTTTGCCAACCCCGATGACTATGACGCCTTGACCCAAGGCGAGACCCTGACCCTCACCGGCATCGACACCGGTCTGGACAGCGGTACCATGACGCTTCACGCCGGGGACCGGGAAATTCCCGTCTGCGGCAGCTTCACCAAGCGGCAGGCGGCGATGCTCCGGGCGGGCGGTCTGCTGAATTACACGAAAGAAGGCAATGACTGATGGATCAGAACACATATATCGAACAGGCGGCGGCGCATTTCCGTACCTTACTGACTGAGCAGTTAAACCGGCAGGCGCGCATGTCCCAAGGATCTCCCGCCAAGGACTTTTCCCGTATGGAGCGCATCGTCATCGGCCTGATCCCCGGTGACGGCATCGGTCCCATCCTCATGGCCCAGGCCCGGCGGGTGTTGGAAAAGCTGCTGGCGGACGAGATCACCCATGGCCGGGTGGAGCTGCGGAACATCGAGGGGCTGACCATTGAAAACCGCACCACCCAGGGCAAAGCCATTCCCGATGAGGTGCTGGCCTCCATCAAGGACTGCGACGTGCTGCTGAAAGGCCCCACGGAGACTCCCAAGGGCGGTACGCTGGAAAGCGCCAACGTGGCCATGCGCCGGGAGCTGGACCTGTTTGCCAACGTGCGGCCTGTATCCGTCCCGAAGCTGGGCATCGACTGGACCTTCTTCCGGGAGAATACGGAGGGCGAATACGCTCTGGGCAGCCGGGGCGTTGAGGTGCCCGGTATGCTGAGCATGGATTTCAAGGTCACCACAGACGCCGGTACCCGCCGGATCGCCAAGGCCGCCTTTGACTTTGCCCGGGCCAACGGCAAAACCAATGTGGCCATCGTCACCAAGGCCAACATTATGAAAAAGACCGACGGAATGTTCACCCGCATCTGCCATGAGGTTGCGGCAGACTACCCGGAGATCACCGCCGAGGACTGGTACATCGACATTATGACCGCCAATTTGGTGAACCCGGAGATCCGCAGCAGGTTTCAGGTGTTCGTCCTGCCCAATCTGTACGGCGACATCATCACCGACGAGGCCGCCCAGATTCAGGGCGGCGTAGGCACGGCGGGCAGCGCCAACACTGGCAGTCAATATGCTATGTTCGAGGCCGTCCACGGCACCGCCCCCCGGCTCATCGCCGACGGCGAGGGGGACTACGCCAATCCCGCCAGCATTTTGAAAGCGGCAGAGCTGCTGCTGCGGCACATCGCCATGGCGGACAAGGCAGCTCAGCTTGCCGCCGCTATGCGCCTCTGCACGGAAACGGAGCGGCGAGTGGTCATGACCGGCCACCGGGATGGAGCCTCCTGCGCCCAGTTCGTGGATTATCTGCTGGAAAAGCTATAAAAGCAGCATCCAAACGGTTTACCTGTCCATATCGTCAAAATGCAGTCCGCAGACATCTGCGGACCGCATTCAGCGTGTCAAAAAAGTCTTTTCTCCCCGCTGAGCAAGTTTTCAGAACTTCATAAAAGTTCTGAAAACTTAGGATTTTAATGGCGCGGGACACCCTTCTTGGGTTTCCCGCGCACACCCTTCCTTACCGTCGCGGAAAATTTATCACTTTATCGACAGCCTCGCAGGCGTTCCCGGAGGGAACGCCTGTTTTTTATGTTCGCCGCCGTATAAAGTTCAGGTCCGGGGACATACTACCTGACGGCGTAAGCCAAAATTTTTCTCATGCAGGAGGAACGAATCATGAAGGACTGCACCAACGGCGGCTGCCAGTGCACCCCCAATCAGAGCATCAGCTGCACCGTCAACAACTGCGCGCACCACTGCCAGGACTCCAATTACTGCGGCCTGACCTCCATTCGGGTCGGCACTCACGAGGCTAACCCCACCGAGATCAAGTGCACCGACTGCCAGAGCTTTGAGCTGAAATAACGGCTCCCTCCCCTCCGCCGCCGGGCCAAAAATCCTTTGACCCACCGGCGGAGGTCCGTACATACGCGAAAGGAAGGTGGCGTGATGGCTTCAAAATGGCCCGCCCGGATCGCCGGCGGTGCAGCTGGTCTTGCCAACGGTCTGTTCGGCGGTGGCGGCGGTATGGCATTTCTCCCCATTCTCTCCCATTGGGGCAATCTGAAGTCCCGGCAGCTCTATGCCACCTGTGTGGCGGTCATTTTCCCGGTGTGCGCTGTATCCGCCGCCATGTACCTCTGGCAGGGCGGGATGGATTGGGCCTCTGCCCTCCCCTATCTGACAGGCGGGCTGTTGGGGGGATGGCTGGGTGGAAAGCTCTACGGCAGGGTATCCACCAAAATTCTGAAGTGGATCTTCGCCGCCTTTCTCTTTTACGCGGGGGTGAGGTATCTGCTGTGACGGACTGGCTGCTCCCCTTTCTCTGCGGGCTGGGGGCTGCGGTGATCTCCGCGTGGGGCGTGGGCGGCGGAACGCTGCTGCTGTTGGTGATGACACTGTTTTTAGGCGTGGACCAGCGAACGGCTCGGGGCATCAATCTGCTGTTCTTCCTGCCCACAGCCATTTCCGCCCTGCTGTGCCACTGGCAGAAGGGATATCTGGATACACCCACATGGAAGGCTGCCGTCCCCGTGGCTGTCCCGGCGGCACTTGCAGGAGCATGGATCGCCACAGCGGTGGATGTGGACCTGCTACGCCGCCCCTTCGGTATCTACCTGCTGCTCTCCGGTCTTTCGCTGATTTTCCCCCAAAAGGATCATAAAACCCCCGGCGGCTGAACTAAGCCGCCGGGGGTCATTCGTTTCATTTAGAGGGGATCATTTTTCCACGGCCTCGGTCAGTTCCAGCGTCACCGTCAGGATCTCGCCGCGGCGCCAAAGGGTCAACGTCATCTCGTCTCCCACATGGTGCTGCCACCGGGCCCGCAGCAGATCCGCACTGCTGAGGGTCTCCTTGCCGTCCGCCGCCAGAAGATAATCCCCGGCCCGGACGCCGGCCCGGTCCGCCGCGCCGCCCACCGTGACCTCCTTCACCTGAATGCCCCACAGGTGCTCCGCCAGCTGGTCCGGCACTTGCAGAACGGAAACGCCCAGCAGCGGCTCCGGCTGAGGCTCGCCGTAGATCAGCAGATCATTGACCACCCGCTCCGCCTGCACGGAGGGAATGGCAAAGCCAAGACCCTCCACCGTGGAATATCGGGCATACAGCTTCATAAAGTTGATACCCACTACCTGCCCGTAACTGTCGATGAGCGGGCCGCCGGAGTTGCCGTTGTTCAGCGCCGCATTGGTCTGGATCAGCGGCATGGAGGTCCGGCTGGTAAGCTGGATCTCCCGGTTGACGGAGGAAACGATACCATCCGTGAAGGTGCCGCCCATCTCAATGTCCAGGGGCGTACCGATGGCGTACACAGGGTCGCCTACGGACAAAGCGTCGGAATTTCCAAATTCCGCAAAGGGAAGAGCCTCCTCCGCATTGATCTTCAGCACCGCCAGATCGTACCCGGCGTCGCTGGCGATATACTTCGCCGCATAGGGCCGTCCTCCGGACAGCAGCACCGTGCAGCTCTTGCCCCCGGCTACCACATGGTGGTTGGTGAGGATGTAGCCGTCCTCCCGGAAGATCACACCGGTTCCCACAGACATCCGGCCGCCGTCCAGATCCACCGCCACCGTGACCACGGCGCCGCTTACCTTCCGGTAAACCTCCTGAGCCGAAAGCGCATGGCTGCGGTCCTTCGCCAGTTCCAGACGGGCGTCTGCATCCGGTTCCACAGTGGGAATGGTAATGGGGGCATCCTCATCCTCCTGATCCTGATCGTAGTAGTAATAATCATCCTCGCCCCAGTCATCAGGCATTTGCAATTCCCATATCAGCCACCGCACCCCCGCCGCCAGCAGAGCGATTACCGCTGCTACGGCCAGAAGGATCAGCAGCCCCTTCCACACCCGACGCTTTTTCCTCCGAGATCTGGGCGTTGGCTCTGTGGGTACAGGCTCCACGGCCCCCGGCAAAGGCCGGGAATAGGTCTCCACGATCTCCGCGGGGAAATCTCTGCTGTATTCCTCGATGACTTCTCCCCGCGTCTGCAGGGTCCTGCGCTCGCTCATAGTACCTCTTTACTCCACCCGCAGAGAAAACGTGAAGGTGGTCACGCCATTCTCGCTGGTGACATTGATTTCTTCCTTGTGCTGCTGCAAAATGGTCTTGACGATATACAGGCCCAAGCCATAGCCGTCCTTATCCTCGCTGCGGGACTTGTCGCTTTTGTGGAACCGCTCAAACAGCAGCGGCAGCTCCTCCGCCGGGATGGTCTCGCCCACATTTCGGACGGTGATCCGGGCCTTGCCGTCCATCATGGCCACACCCAGGTAGAGGGTGGAGCCCTCCCGCGCAAATTTGGCGGCATTTTCCAGCAGATTGTAAATAACCTGGGTGATCATATCGTTGTCGCCCAGCACCAAAATTGGCTCATCGGGAATATCCGCTTCCACATCCAAATGCCGGTCATTGATCTTCTTCTCCATGGAGATCAGTACCCGGCGCATAGACTCGCACACATCGAAATGATTACCGTTGCGCAGGGGATCGATGGCCTGCAGCTGGCTGACGTCCAGCATCCGCCGCACCAGGCGGCTGAGACGGCGGCTCTCGTTGGCGATGATCCGCAGATACTGCTTTTCATTCTCAGGCGGGATGGTACCGTCCAAAATGCCGTCCGTATACCCGGCGATGGTGGTCATAGGGGTTTTCAGCTCGTGGGAGATGTTGGCGATGAACTCCCGGCGCTGACGCTCCGTCTGCTGCAAGGACTCTGCCATATTATTAAAGGAAGCCGCCAGCTCGCCGATCTCGTCCTCCCGGCCATAGTCATTCATGCGAACGTCAAAATCACCGTCGGCATACTGCCGGGTGGCAGCAGCCATTTCCCGGATGGGCTTGATCTGCCGCATGGTGGTGATGGAGGACGCCATAAAGGAAATCATCAGCACCACGAAGCCCGTCATCATCAGCAGTCCCGCAAAGGCCCGCCACAGATTATCAACGGAATCCGAGGCGCAGACGGTGAACACCGCCCCCAGGACCTCCCCGGTGGTCGGGTTCACCACGGACACGCCGCCCACAAACTGCTTGCTGGAATAAATCTGGTCCAGACGGCTCCGCCCGGCCCAGGTGCCGTCTGCGGAAACCTTGTCCATCACCGATGACGGAATGGTGACGGGCCGGCCCTCCATAGTGGCATCCGTGGACAGGAGGACATGGCCATCCATATCGCACACCAGAATATCCATTTCGGAGATCACGGCGGCAGTGGCCGCCAGCTGACGGAACTGCTCGTCCTTCTGCAATTCCTCCATAGAGAGATAGCGGCCGGTCTCCAGATACCGCACGGACAGCTTGCTCACCGCCATCGCCCGGACCATCAGCTCATCGGTTTTCTGCCCCCGGGCATAGGAATAGCTCAGGGAAAAAAAGGACACGCCCAACAGCACCAGCGTCAGGAACACCATGCCCACGGTGACGGCCATCTGCCGCCAATAAAGCCCGTGAAACCGCTCGCGGAACCAATCCTTCATATTACTTCGCCTTGTCTGCCGTCTGGCCGCCAACGGTCTCGAACTTATAGCCCACGCCCCAGACGGTTTTCAGCGCCCACTGGTCGCTGACGCCCTCTACCTTTTCTCGCAGGCGCTTGATATGCACGTCCACGGTGCGGCTGTCGCCAAAATAGTCGAAGCCCCACACCTCGTCCAAAAGCTGGTTGCGGGTGTAGACCCGGTTGGGGGTGGAGGCCAAATGGTACAGCAGTTCCAGCTCCTTGGGAGGCGTGTCGATCTTTTTGCCGTCCACGATCAGCTCATAGGAATCCAGATCAATGGTCAGCTTGTCGAAATGGAGTTTCTTGCTGGTGTCGTTGGGGATCTCCGTCCGCCGCAGAACGGCATTGATCCGGGCGATCAGCTCCTTCATCTCAAAGGGCTTGACGATGTAGTCATCCGCGCCCATTTCAAGGCCCTGAATCCGATCAAAGACCTCGCTCTTGGCCGTCAGCATGATGATGGGCACCTTGCTGGTCTCCCGGATCTTGGCGCAGACCGCCCAGCCGTCCATCACAGGCAGCATGATGTCCAGCAGGACCAGGTCCGGCTCCTTCTTCTGGAACTCCTCCAGTGCTTTGCCGCCGTCCCCAGCGATGCGGACGTCAAAGCCTTCCTTTACCAGATACATGTGGATCAGGTCGGAGATATTCTTATCGTCTTCTACAACCAGAATGTTGCGTCCCATAGGGTCTCCTCCGTTCTGCGGGGCCTTCCGGTCCCGTTTCTTATGTTCCTCTCTACTTTATATTACCCTAAACTCCGTCAGGGTGTTGAACGTTTTGTAAATCTTGCGCCATTTCAGCCGCCGGTCAGCCGATTTCCGTCATTGCCCGGCAGTAGTGGCCCGCTCCCTGAGCGGAGATCACAAATTCCCGCAGGCCCGCGGCAGAGGCAGTGGTCCCCAGCCAAACAGACACATCCCCCCGCCGGGCCGACACCCGCTTCATCAGCGTGGAGGCGTTGGAGCTGCTTTCCAGCTTATAATCCGCCCGGTCCATCGAGGGTGTCAGGCACCGCCAGCCAACCTCCTCCAAGGCCTGCAGCTCCGTCTCCTCCGCATCCGGCACGTAGGCCAGCCGGGTCTTTCCCAGAGTGGCCCGGTACAGGGCTTCATTGCCCCGCCGCAGCTGCTCCGCCGTGTCCTCGCCGCTCTCCGCCAGTATGCCCACCGCATGACCGGAGGCAGCCATCCGCCGCAGCAGTTCGCCGTTGGATTCCAGGAAGTCCGGCGTACAGTAGAAGGTGGCCCAGCCGTTAGCACGGTCCAAGGCGTCCAGCAGCCCGGAGGTCCGCTGATCCGCTTCCAGACACAGATGGATTCTGGCCCCCCGCGTCGGTGCGGAGGGTGTAACCGGTACATTGGGCGTGGTACTGGACGTGGCATCCCTGTTATACGCGTTGTAGCGCTCTTCCATATTGTAGGTCGCCGCATTGGCAAAATCCTTGGCGCTCATGCCGAAATCCGGAGACCGCAGCCACACCAGATAGCCGTTGGTCACATCTGTCACGGAATATTGCAGGCCGAAAAAGTTTGCGACGGTAGACGCCGGGACAAACACCAGTCCGCCGGACTGAATGACGCCGGGGGTGAACAGACTGCCGCTGCTGTCCTGCGCCGTACCCTTGGCCCAGTCAAACAGCATGGCCCGGCGGTCCTTTTCCAGCACCGTCATCTTTTTTGCGGTATTGTTGATGACAGAGATCCCCAGATTGGTGAATACAGAGGCCGGTACATACAGATAGCCGTTGGCCCAGAAGGGCATGGTGGCATCTGTCACCGGCAGAACGCTTTCCTCTGCCGCCACGAAATACACACTGCCCGCCGCTTTGGCCGGAAAAGCCAATTGAAACAGCAGCAAGCAGCACAGCAGACCCATGGCCCATCGCTTTTTCATCAGCAGTTCCCCCTTTGCGGCAGTTTTTTAATAAAATATTTTACCACATTTGCTTCTGTCTTGTAAAGTCCGTGACTCAGCCGTTGAAGACCTCCACCGTCACACCGGTATAGTAGTGGGTCAGGATGGTCTGATAGTCCGCGCCGCTCTCCGCCATGGCGTCCGCGCCGTATTGGCTGAGGCCCACGCCGTGGCCGTAGCCGGTGACGTAAAACACAAAATTGCCGTCCTGCAATTCCCATTCAAAGCAGGCGGAGCGCAGCCCCAGTGCGGCGCGCACCGTACCGCCCCGGACCGTCACGCCCCCCACCTCCACCGTCTCCACGCTGCCGGCGCTGTCCCGGATAGGATCTTTCAGCCAGCTTTTCTTGTCCCCGGAGAGATCGGCAGAGGGGATCTTCGCCAGCAGCTTTTCCTTCAGCGCCGCCGGGGTAAAGTCTACTCGGCTGTAATAATTGGGGATGGTCTCCTTGGCTTCGGGGGAATCCACCGGCTTCAGGTAGGGTAGATCGTTCTGCCACACCTGTCCCGCAGCTCGGGTCAGCCCGGCGGAGCTGGAATGGAACACCGCCAGAATCGGAACGCCGCCGTAAAGAATGGCCTCCCCATCGGTAGATGTCACTGCATCACGGACCTTTTTCTCATAAGCGTCCGCCTGTGCCCCCCAGTTGGCCCGGGCCTGCTCCATGGCGATATACGCCTGACAGCAGGTAGAGTCCGTGCAGATGTCCGCCGTGTCCCCGTGGTTGCTGCCAGCTGTCAGCTTGTAAAGGGTATAGGTACGGGCTGCCACCGCCTGAGCCTTCAGCGCCTCCTCTGCAAAGGACGCCGGCATCTCTGCCGCCGTGACGCCCACCAGATAGTCCGCCAGCGTCATTTCCCGCACAGTCTCTCCGTCCAGCACCCGCAGGGTCCGGTCCGCGTCATAAACAGCCTTTACCGCAGGCTGGACCGGAGCCGTCTGCTCCGTCCGGGGTAATTCCGTATACTCCGGCACCTCCGCCGGTTCCCGGGCTACGGCCAAGGGCAGCAGAAACAGCCCCAGCAGCGCCGCCACCGAGGTCAAAGCCGTATTTTTCCAAAGCTGCATAGCGATTCCTCCTTTGCTTGTCCAATCTATGCGGCCATCAACAGGAACATGTGCCCCGGTGCAACGTTCTGCACAAAAACCGGCAGACGCTCCGCACGTCTGCCGGTTTTACAAGGAAACCAATTATTTTTACTGTATGATTGCTGATACGGTATCCGCAGTCCCGTGCCGCCGCTCACTCCGCCATCAGGCTGTCATTTTCCATGATGAAGGGCCGGGTGGTATCCTGTCCCCAGGAGGTATCGTACTTTGCCATCAGATAATCGCGCAGTTCCGCCCGATTTTGTAACTTTACCAGCCGGTACGGTTCCTGGAAGGCAACCTTCTCGATCAGACAGAAGCTCCCGTCCTCCACAGGCAGCAGCACCCCAACATGCCCCACAAACAGCGTATTCTCCGTGTCCGAGAACCTGTCATGCAGGACAACGGAGATCAGCCGGGCGGGGCTGTCCGAGAATGCGACGCCCCGGGCGGCCCAGCCCGCCTGAAGCGTCTGGGCCTGCTCGTCCACATCCGTACTGTCTGCGGCGGGCACCGGCGCAAACAGCGCGCAGAATTTGGCAGTGCTGTCTCCGCAGAGAACGGCGGGATCTTCGGTCAGCGTTTCCAAATCCAGAAAAAGCGTATCCTCTCCCTGAGTCTTCGGCTGATCCGCTCCGACGGTGACGAACTCACCGAACAGGCTGAATGCCGTGATGCGGCAGTTATAGCCGGGGAAGCTGCCGTTTTTCTCCACCCACAGATCCTGCATCTCATAGGGATCGTACTTGGTATCGGTTGGGGCGGCGTTCTCAAAGCCGTTCGTCAGCCATTCGCTCTTAACACTGGCGTTGAACTGGTCCACCCGGTCAAAAAGGCCGCGGATCCGGGTCTCGTCTATGCCCGCGTTCTCAAGCAGCCGGGAGAGCAGAGCACGGGAATCCTCGTCCGTCAGATTGGCGTATTCGACAGGTTCCGGCGTTGGCTGCGGGACGTCCGGCTCTGTTTTTCCGCCGCAGCCGGCAAGGGAGGCAAGGATAAGGCTGACAGCCGCAAGGATCGCCAGCAGATGGTTTTTCCGATTCATAAATTACGTTACCTTTCCTGTGTTCGTCCATTCTGCGATGCAGAACAGAGCGCATCATATGTCTTTATACTATACACATATTGGCGAAAAATATCTATACAGAATTCCATGGGCCACCTTGACCGCTGCGGTTTCCTCCTGTTTTCCCATAAGATCTGCCGCATACGGACAGCGCATACCGCAAACGAAATGTGCATGAAGTTTTCGTGCACCATTTCCGGTTGCCCCGCAGGGGCGAGGAAATGGCACATTTCTTATTTTGCTACACTTTTGCATAGCAAAAAAGGAACACCACCCTGACGGATGGTGTTTCTATTTGGACTGTGTTGACAAAAAAGATGTGTCGCTTTAGTTACAGCTTTTATGATATCTTTACTTTTGATTTATTATATTGCTATTCCTGTAATTTGTCCAATAAATCTGAAAAAATAAAGAAAGTGAAAGACACCAATAATGTTTTACTACGGTTATAGAACTTGTAAGTAGCCTCATATGAAACCTATACAACATATTTACATTCACTAAGTATGTTTACTAAATCTATGAACCACTCACTTCCTATGCCTGTGCTTAATCCTAATTTCATAGTACTATCTGAAGAAAAAAATATATCCAAATGATGCTCAGGATGCATTGCCCCGTTTGCATGCTCCCTATCGTGATCGTAACGAATATATCCGGGTTCAAATAGCATTAGGTGCTTTACAAGTTCACAAACAGCGTCTAAATTTACGTTCTCCCACTCGTTTTCCATAATCACTTGTAAAATCTTCTCACTAATATTTTCTAATGTTCCATTAAAGATGTCTTCTTGTTCTAATATTGCTAACAGCAATGAACTCGTAATGCTGTCAAATTCAAGATAGTCCTTGAATCTAATGGAAAAGGAACTATCTTCTGAATTCTTGCCTATATAAAATGGAAATCGGAACGAGAATATCTTGTCCTTGACGCAAAAGAACAGTCGGCTCATTTTATCAACATACAAGATGAGTTTTTTATCTAATGCAATTGTAGTTGTATCTACGCTTCGGTGAAGAACCAAAAATTTTATGGTGTGTGCTAACAGCTTTAATAAATCGTCTTTTCTACGAATTGGCAGCATTGCCTTTTGATATAATAAATTAGATAGTTCAAGCTCGATTTTTTTCATGTTTCTTCTCCGCTGTTATAAGTAAGCAGAAATCATCTTATTAGTACGATCTTGAATTTCAGCTTCAGTCATCGAACCTTCTTCACCTATAATTTCTAGCATTGAATCCACAATTCGCTGTTTATTCTTAGCACTTAACTCAGGATGTGCGACAAAAGTCTCTTCAATTACTTCCTTAAGCGGACGTTGCTCCTGTGCAACTGCAATACTAACCTTTTGATTTTGCTGACTCTTTTCTGCCTCGGGAGGTTCCCTTAAAATCATAATGCCGCTATCGCTTATAGATTTTGCTGCTATCGTATATTTTTTAATAAATTCAGCATTGGCATCCATATTGTTAACAAGAAAATATGATGTTATAAAAGATCGGGTTAACATCATATAAATAGTATTTCGTGAAAAGACATTATCCGTTATTTGACCGCGCACAAGACCAATTACAAACGGAAATTCCAAGCCTTTAATATTATTCCGATTGCTAATGAAGACAGCATCAGATGTACTATCTTTAGTTTCATATCCCTTAATAGCTTTCCATGAATATTTTTCGTATATTCTTACTGCGAGGGAGTCTGCGAGCGCATAATTAGCCTTGCTTCCCTCCAAAAAGACAACTGCAATGTCCCCTGGGTGAACCGTTGGATGATCATGCCGAATAGAATCAATAATGCTGATTATAGCCTCTTCTAGTTCTTCGCTATCGCTGCTTATAACTTCTATACTATTAAGACTTGATGTATCTAAATCTTCAAATCGTCTTAATGGAACTCGCGATAGAATAAAATTGGAATTTTCACGTTTTATTTTGTAGCCACATGAAGACCACTCTTTGTCATCAAGCCAACGTATAACAGGAGTTTCATAAAGTCCCATTCCCACTGCATGTGCAAACATTAATGTTTTGGGATCCGTGCGATAGCATTTGTTTAGGAGATAATCGCTCTGAACTGATTGATTAATCGTTCTGTCGTAAATATCTTGGAATATATCCCCTGCCACATAAACGGTATGTTTAGTTACTAACTCACATAGTTTAAAAAAGCTTTGAGGGAAATCTTGACTTTCATCAATTAGCACATAATCAAAACAGGGTTCAATCCCCCCTTTTGCTTGTAATTCTTCAATTGCGAGTTTACAGACTGCATCAAATTGCCATTGGTAAGAATATGAATGAAACTCTAATTTGTAGTTTGAACAAATATAACTGTAGACCCCAGTATTTGGTTGCCCCCTAGATCCCCAACTAGGCATAACCCAAAGACGCTCATCCCACTTAATTTGCTCTTCGACTTTCAGAAAGTTGAAGAAGTTAGGGATGCGAATTTTCATACTTTTTGCAAGAATCTTATTATAACAAGTGAAAGCTATTTTTGAGGATTTATTCTTTGTATATAGGTCTTTCAACTTGTGCAATAGCAACTCAGTTTTTCCTGTACCAGCTAAGCCTTGAATGGTTATTCTTTTTTGAGCAGATGGTTGAGAATATATAAACCTACTTTGGTCGCCATCGAACAGAATAATTTTCTTTTTAACTTGATCTAATATAGTTGA